>Ga0209207_1000051_pt1 | contig 108473 bp, 99 predicted proteins | sample SaghotsprinmetaG_FD_184140 | JGI IMG/M metagenome (GOLD analysis project Ga0209207, IMG submission 184140) | Hot spring microbial communities from South Africa to study Microbial Dark Matter (Phase II) - Sagole hot spring metaG (SPAdes) (version 3) | ecosystem: Environmental > Aquatic > Thermal... | reverse complement strand
ATCTTTCTAAATTTCATGGCAGTATCCTCCTACGCACATCATAATCCTTAATATGTTAATTTATCATTAAGGTATAAAATATTTATTTAATCTTTCATATGAGTGGTATAAGATAAAGATATAAAGGATAAAATAATGGAAATAAAAACAGAAAGACTGATATTAAGAGATTTTAGACCAGATGATATCAACTTTTATATTGAACTTGAAACACATCCAAAAAGTTTGGAGTTTGAACATGAAAATATCCCTGATCAAAAGACATTAGATGATAATATTAAACAAATATTTGAATTAATGAATGATAATTTAAGAGAGAAATACAGTCTTATAATTGTAAATAAGGAAAGATTAAATCTTGTTGGTAGAGTTGTTTTGTGGAAAATTGATGATTCTATACGTGAATGGGAAATGGGATGGATCATTCATCCAGATTATTGGAATAATGGTTATGCATCTGAAGCTGCTAAGGCTGTGATTTATTTCGCATTTAAAGAATTAAATGCACATCGTATACAGGCTTTATGTCATGAACATAATCATCGATCTGAAAGAGTAATGATTAGTATAGGAATGCATAAAGAAGGTACTTTAAGAGGTGTAAGACAATTCAATCATCAATGGTTTGGAAGCCATATTTATTCAATATTAGATTTAGATATTAAAAAAAGATGACCAATTAGTCATCTATGTTTTTTCCTGCAGAATAACCTGTTGTGAAGGCAACCGTCATATTATATCCACCGGTCAGTGAATTAACATCCAACGATTCTCCGCAAATAGAGAGCCATGGGTGTTTTTTTGATTTAAGAGTCTTCGGATCGATTTCTTTTAAATTGACACCACCTGATGTCACAAATGCGGTTGTGAATCCACGTGTACCATGAAGTTCTATTTTAAATTGCTTGATCAATTGGATTAAATCATTTTGTGGGAACTGTGTCTTAAACACTTGTATCAATCGCTTTGGAATACCATAGGATTGTAAGAGTGTTTCATTATCTTTGATAGGTATCTCATCTTGTTTAACCTTTGGTAAGAAATCGATCAACAAATGAACTTTATTATCATCTTTAAAAGCATCGGTTAAATAACTACTCGTTTGTAAAGCACCAGGACCCGATAATCCAAAATGAGTAAACAATAAATCATGAGTAACAGACACAATCTTTTTATCATTGATATAACTCGTAATGGATACATCTTTAAACGATAATCCTTGGAGTTCTTTTGATTGAATAATCGACGCATTACTAACAAGTGGAACTTCTGCTGGTTTGAGTTCTGATATTGTATGTCCTAATGATTCAATAAGTTCAAAACCCTGTTTATCGGACCCTGTTTGAGGATAGGTACATCCACCCATTGCGAGAATTAAGTGGTCAAATGATATTTCAGAATGATCTGTAATTAGCTTTTTATCTTCACTATTAACTGAAATCACTCGAGTTTTATACTTAATATTAATATCTAGCTTTTTAAGTTCATTTTCGAGTACTAGTACAACATCATCTGCTTTATCACTCTTTGGGAATATACGATGATGATCTTCTTCTTTTAAACTCAATCCACGACTTGTATAGAAATCCATAATATCATGTACATTAAATTGATCTAAACTACTGTACAAAAAACGACCATTTCGTGGTGTATGTTTGATGATTTCATCAGACGACACATTAGCAGTTAAATTACAACGTCCTCCACCTGTAAGACGTAATTTAACCCCTAATCGATCATTACCTTCAATGAGGGTTACTTTAACTTTAGGATGATGAGTTTTACAGGAAATTGCTGCCATACAACCCGATGGACCACCACCGACAATTACAATATGTTTCAAGAGAGTCTCCTTCGTATTGAATATATAACCTACTCGATATTTGATTGTTTTTCAAGTATAGATTTGTCATATATCTATTCAAATATTGATTAGAACTTAAGTTCATGATTTTCATTATTCAAGATTAATCAATACACCACATACCTATATCTTGGATTATTTTCATAGTATTAACAAGTTATAAGGCTCATATTCATTAAAAAATGTGTGTGTATTGATGATTTTCATTTCAATATATTAATTCTATATATTTCCCATTATTGGAAATTTATCCTATTTTCTTTTTATTACTTTATAATCCAAACTAGATTATATGTAACCGATATCATACATGTTAACTTCATATAATTTACATGATTCTTAAGGGAATGAAAGAGAGGAAATATGAAAGAGTTTATCAATGACAGAGTATTCCCAGCAGTAATGAATTTTATTACATCAAGACCAATATCCGCTATTAAAGACGGTATGGTCGCAACAATGTCGCTTACAATTATCGGTTCTATCTTTTTATTATTAGCTAATTTTCCATGGGTTCCAGTTAAAGACTTCTTTGTGAATATTGGTGTACAAGCACACATGATGCAAGTCTACCAATCATCCTTTAATGTTTTAGCACTTGTAGCAGTTTTTACCATTGCATACAGTTACATCAAACATACAGGTAGAGATGGATTAGGATCTGGTATCCTTGCACTCGTATCCTTCTTAACACTCATTCCACATACACAAGCAGTTAAGGGTGTTGCGGAAGTAAGTAAAGAGGCTATGTCATTAACAGCATCTAATATCATTCCAATGTCATATACAGGTGCTAAAGGTATGATTGCAGCATTGATTATTGGAGTTATTGTTGGAATAGTTTATGATTTCTTTCTATCAAAAGGCTATACAATCAAGATGCCTGAAAGTGTTCCACCTAATATTGCGAACTCATTCTCATCACTAACGCCAGGTATTGTTATATTTACAGCCTCATTCTTACTTAATTCTTTCTTTGTGAATGTATTGAATACTACAGCGGTTGATTGGATTTATGTAACCATACAAACACCCTTATCGGGTTTAACCGGATCACTTGGTGGAGTAATCGTTATCTATACAATGATTTCACTTCTTTGGTGGTTTGGTGTACATGGTACATCCCTTGTTAATGGTGTAGTCGGTGGCATTGCCGCAGCGAATCTACTCACTAATCAAGCGATACTAGATGCTGGATTAAGTTTAACTGCTGAAAATGGTGCGAATATTTGGACAACTCAATTTCAAAATCAGTTCGTAACACTTACAGGATCCGGTATTACAATTGGTATTGTAGTCGCTATGTTATTTGCGAAGTCTGAACAATATAAAACATTAGGGAAATTAGCGTTTGGACCAGCGATGTTTAATATCAATGAACCTATAACATTTGGTACACCAATCGTTCTAAATCCATTTATGTTAATACCATTTATACTTGTACCAGTGGTTGCGGCGATTGCGAGCTACTTCGCTATTGCGACAGGACTTGTCCCATACTTTACTGGAATTACAGTCCCTTGGACAACTCCTCCAATTATCAGTGGATTAATAGTTGGTGGATGGAGAGCTGCTCTCTTACAATTAGCGATTATCGTTTGGTCTATTGTTGCATACTATCCATTTGTTAAGAAAATGGATGAAGATAACTTAAAAGTCGAAAAAAATTAAATCGATTAACAGTAAATAGGGGTTAGCTTATTTACTGTTAATTTTTTATCGTTCTTTTAAATAGTATAATAAATAGAGGAAAACTATGATATATAACAAACTATCTATAATTTTATTAACACAAATTGCGAGTCAACCCAATGATACGACTGATAGTCAAATAGCGTATTATATTCTAAATCATCTAGATACGATTCAAAATGATTCAATATCAGAACTTGCGATAAAATGTAATGTATCCAATAGTTCTATTTCTCGTTTTTGTCGGAATATTGGCTTAAATGATTTTTCTGAACTCAAAGAAGGTCTAAATGATCAATCCTTTAAGTTTGAAGTTGTATCAAATTCGAATGATATGAAGACAAGAACAATTGATCATTACTCAAAAGTTCAAGAATCAATCAAAGAAGTTGCGCAATCAATCGATACTAAAGTACTTTTAGAACTTGTGAAAGATATCCATCAATATAAACAAGTTACGTTACTTGGCTTACTAAAGGCTTCAAGTGCAGCAATCAATCTTCAAGTTGATCTTTTGATGTTAGGCAAGTTAGTCAATGTTAAGTTAACTTACAATGATCAACTCGAATTCATATCGCACGCGAATCAGAATGATTTAGTCATAATATTTAGTTATACTGGAGCGTATTTTGATCAAGGTCTTCGTTTCACAAAGAATCTGAATAATATTCCGAAAATATATCTGATCTCTGGAAATGTCTGTGAAGAAAATCCATATATCTACAAAAACATCTGTTTTAGTTCAAAGTTGGACCAGAGTTCACATCCTTATCAACTTATTTTTGTAAGTAGTTTAATTGCTCAAGAATATAATCATTTTAAAAAAGATTAATTTCCAGATTCTGGAAAAATTAAGATATTCACAAAATCAAACATATACTTACATTCGTAGGAGGAAACGAATATGAAAAAAGTAGCTGTATTGATAGAAGATGGATTTGAAGAAAGTGAATTGTTACTTACTGTTGATATCATGCGAAGAGCAGATATTGATTGTAGAATTGTTTCACGTTTAAATGATAAGGTACAAGGTAAAAATAATATTATTGTTCAATCAGATTTAAGATTTGAAAATACTGATTTTTTTGAATATGACATGATCATACTTCCAAGTGGATTCACAAACAAAGAATCTGTCTCACAAATATTAGAGTATTATACTCAACATAATAAATGGATTGGGTTGATGGGTAATTCTACATCTCTAATTAACACAAAACCTCTTTTAGATAATGAGTTATTTTCAGTAAGAGAAAATATCTTACTTAATAAAGGTTATTCTACAACCTATGCTTTTATCTATCATTGTTTAGAACTATTAGGAATCAATAGTGAACCCATTAAACAAAGAATGATATACTCAAATGCATTTAATGAAAAGAAGGTGGCATAAATGAAGAAAATTGCGGTATTAATGGCAGAAGGATTTGAAGAAAGTGAAACATTTATTATTGTAGAAGTTTTAAGACAATGTGGGTTTATCTGTCATACTTTTTATTTTGGAGATGAGATGGTTAGAGGTATGCAAAATATAATTATCAAAGGGGATAAACCTTTTGGAGATGAAGTAAAAGATTATGATTGTATTGTTTTACCAGGAGGAAGACCAGGTGGCCAGAATCTAAGAGATAATCCAAAAGTAATTGAAATGGTCCAATATTTTGATCGAGAAAATAAGACAGTAAGCGCTATGTGTGCAGGAACAATTGTACTGTCAGATGCAGAAGTGATTACTGGCAAACACGTTACAGGTTATACAGGGTATGAAGACAAACTGATTGGTGGAATATTTAAACATGAAGTGGCTGTTGAGGATCAGAATGTGATTACGAGTCAAGGTCCAGCAACTCCTTATCCATTTGCCTTTAAGATTGCGGAGTCATTTGGGGTAAACACAGAAGTAGTTAGAGAAATACATAATTATCGATTATCAGGTGGAAAGTAATTCTATGAATATCTTTGATTCACTTCAAAGCATATTTTCGATCATATCAATGATTATTATCGGAGTATTCTTTAGTTATAAGAAATGGTTTAATCATGATACCGCAATACTATTTTCTAAAATAGTTGTCAATATATCTGTGCCTGGTTTTATGATTTCAAATCTAGTCACAAATTATACTAAAGATAAACTAATTGAAGTATCAGGTGGATTTATTATTCCGTTTGCGTCTATGTTAATTATGTATTTATTAGGATTCTTACTCGCAAAATGGATTAAAGTACCAGAAAATAGAAGAGGTATATTTGCGTCAACGATTGCTATTTCAAACACATTATTTGTTGGGTTGCCGATTAATTTAGCACTTTATGGAAATGATAGTGTGCCTTATGTATTTATCTATTTTATCGTGAATGTAAGTTTCTTCTGGACGATTGGTGCTTGGGGAATAAGTCGTGATGGTGGATTAAAAGGGAAGTTATTATCCAAGAATAATCTTAAGAAAATCTTTAATGTGCCATTAATATCGTTTTTAATTGCGGTCATTATTATCTTTTTAGAGATACCTCTTCCAAAATTCATTATGGACACAAGTAAATATATGGGTAATTTATTAACACCATTATCAATGCTTTATATTGGTATAACGATTTATATGATTGATTTTAAGAAGCTAGTATGGGATAAATCAATGACATACCTACTTATTGGACGTTTCATTATTTCTCCACTATTGGTTCTTAGTTTAACAAATATAATCGCATTACCAGTATTAATGCGAAATGTATTTATGATCCAATCTGCGATGCCAGCCATGACAGTTACAACCGTTTTAGCACAAGAAGCAGGAGCAGATTATGAGTATGCGACAGTACTAACCACACTTACCACAATCTTTACATTGATTGTGATTCCAATCTATTTGATCGTTATCAGATTTATCTAGTTTGGTTTTAGAAAGAGATAGTACAAATTGACATTATAATGATTTAAAGTTAAAGTTTGAGTCATATGAATACACAAGAACTTATTATTCTCTATTTTATTTATGGATTAGCATTTTTTTCGATGGGATTAAGCTGTTTTCTTCAGTACTATAAACATAAGGATTTTTTGTTCAGAAATAGCCTTTTACATCTTGCGGCATTTGGGCTAATACATGGATTTTCTGAATGGTTTATTATGTTTAATCGAATGCCATTGTTTGAAGAATATTCAAATTTATTAACTCAAATTATATTATTTTTATATGGTATTTCATTTTTATTTATGGCCTTATTTGCTTTAAATCTACTTAGTATATTAAAACCATATCGTAAACTTATTCGAGTGGGTATTTTAACATTGTATACCGTATGGTTCTTAACCATTTTATATGTTTTATTTCAATATGATTTTAATTCATTAATAATTAGAGATGGCTTAATACTGTTCAATCGATATGTAACTGCGATGCCAGCAGGGATTTTTACATCCATCGTACTTTGGATTTATCAAAATGAACTTAAACAAGCAAAACTTAGTAAATTAGCTTTCCTAATAAAACTAATGTCTATAGTAATTTTTCTATATACCTTGTCAACTGGACTAGTTGGGGAATACTTTCATATATTTCCTGCCCGTTTTATTAATCGAGATGCGTTTATTGAACGGTTTAATGTTCCTATAGAAATATTTAGAATTTTGTTTGCCATAAGTATTACGATAATTGTTTATATTTTTATGTTTTTATACGAATTAAAACTAAAAGAACATAATGAACGTCAATTTAAATATCAGATAAGTCGATTAGAACACAGGAAATTAGGAAGTCATTTGCATGATGGTGTGCTTCAACAACTCTTTATTGCTAATCTGAATATAGATCAACTCGAGCAAAAAGGAAGCTCAACTCAAGAACTAGAAAGAGTTCGTAGTAGTATAAAGGAATCAATAAAAGAAATACGAACATATTTAAAGTCACCTACTATTCAGAGTGTTAATTTTGATGATTTAAGGATAGAAATTGAAGATTACTTAAACATTGAACTTGATAATAGATTTCACAAACAATTTATATTTAATATTCCCTCAATTTATGCTCAACCAATTGATACACAAGCTTTAAACAATCTTATGTATATTATTAAAGAGTTCGTGATTAATATGAAAAAACATTCAAGTGGATACTTTATCTCAATCACCTGTGAAGGGACGCCTAATGGATTATCACTTGTTTTAGAAGAAAATGGAAAAGGATTCAAAATAGAAGATGTAAACTCAAAAGAACACTTCGGTATTATGAGTATTCAGAATCGAGTTAATGTTTGTGAAGGAAAAATAAAATGGGAGACTAAAAATAAAACTAAATGTTCAATTTTTATCCCTTGGAAAGGTTTAAACTATGATACATTTATTAATCGTTGATGATCATACAATCGTTAGAGAAGGGGTTAGAAACTTAATTAAAGGTTCTATTCAAAATATTGAAATTGATGAAGCATCAAATATTAAAGAAGCGATAACCAGTATTAAAAATAAATCTTATAATTTAATTCTTCTCGATTATCAACTTCAAGATGGGTTTGGGACAGACTTAATCCAATTTATAAAGAACAATGATAATCCTCCAAAAGTTCTAATTCTGACAGCTCATGAAGATGAAAATATAATTATGCAATGTATTCAACTTGGTGTTAGTGGTATTTTAATAAAGACATCTGAAATTAAAAGAATCATTGAAGGAATTCAAAGTGTTATTAGTGGAGGTAATTATTACGATCCATTGATCATGCACAAGATTGTTTGTTATGTGTCTTCAAGAGAAAATAATCTAAAATTATTAAATGACAATGAATGCGAAATTCTAAAAAACTTAGCAAAAGGGATGAGTAATCGAGAAATTTCGAATGAGATGCATATGTCTGAAAAGACGATACGAAATTACTTAAGTATCATTTATGAAAAAATAAAAGTAAAGAATCGAACTGAAGCTGTATTGTATTATCAGAAGAATATAAAGTAGGGACAAATGTCCCTTTTATTATGGTCATCCGTCAATTGTAAAAAAATTAACAAATAGTAAAATCGTTATGTAAGGAGAACAAATATGAAGAAAATTACATTAATTTTAGTTGTTTTGTTGACAGTATTAAGCGCTTGTTCAAAGGCAAGTGTATATAATGATGGGAAGTTTGAAGGCATTGGAGAAGGGAAATATGGACCTGTAACAGTATCTGTAACGATAAGTAAAGACAAGATTACTGCTGTTGAGGTTACTGCACATACAGAAACTCCTGGTATCTCAGATCCTGCAATATCTGAAACACCTGCTGCTATAGTTAAAGCGAATAGTGTTGAAGGAATTGATGTTGTAGCTGGTGCAACAGTAACATCACAAGCCATTATTGATGCGGCAAAAGAAGCATTAGGGAAAGCGAAAAAGTAAAATGAAAATTGCTAAATTATTAATCACATTAACATTAGTTGTAACATTAGCTGCATGCTCAACAGGTTCAAAAGTTACTAAAACAGATGTACTTGTTATTGGTGGAGGAGGAGCTGGATTAGTTGCTGCTATTACGGCTGCTGAATCTGGTAAGAATGTTATTTTAGTTGAAAAAATGACGGCTGTTGGAGGAAATACAATTATTTCCGCTACTGGAATTACAGCATCCGATACCTATTTACATACTGAATCAGGTATTTCATTTACAAAAGAGGATCATTTTAAACGTACTATGGATACAAGCAAAAATCTTGCGAATCCAGAACTCGTTAATATTCTAGTTAATAGTTCAGCTGATGCTATTCAATGGTTAGCAGATTTAGGATTAAATTTAAAAGTTCGTTCTGATAAAGAACCATTCTGGCTTGTACCAGTTGAAGGTCATTATGGATCACAATTAATAGGTGTTTTAATCAATAAAGCAAATCAATTTAAAAATCTTGAAATTCGTACAAAAACAAAAGCTTTAGAATTGTTAGTTGAAGATGGAAAAGTTGTAGGAGCTGTCGTTGAAGGTGCAGATGGTAAGTATGAGATTAAATCTAACTCTGTTGTACTTGCAACGGGTGGTTTAAACAATAATCCTGAAATGATTGCAGAATATAATGCTAAATATGCAAATGTTAATACAGAAATGACGACTCCAGGTGCTACTGGGGATGGAATCTTAATGGCACTTGCAGTAAATGCAAATTTAGTTGATATGGAATATTTCCAAATTCGTCCATTAGCAATCAATGGAGATTGGTATAACGAAAGTATTGTAAATGCTGAAGGTGTTTCAGGCATTCTAGTTAACTTCCAAGGTGAACGATTTGTTAATGAAACTCTAGCTCCAAAAGCATTAGCGTCTGAAATTCTTAAGACTTCAGAACATAGTGCATATGCTGTATTTGATCAACTAGTAGCTGAAACAGCTGCTGGTAAGAAATTTGTTGAAAAAGGAAAAGCATTTACAGCAAATACTATCGCTGAGTTAGCAACTCTAATGAGTATTGATGCAGCGGTATTAGAAAAAACAATCAATGATTACAACGAAGGAATTGATCCATTCGGACGTACTGTTCTTGGTAAAATCATTCAAGCTCCGTATTATGCAGTTATTACTAAACCTTCAAACCATTACACAATGGGTGGAGTAGAAGTAGATGCAAATGCACAAGTCATTGATAAAGATGGCAATCCAATAAAAGGATTGTATGCAGCAGGAGAAGTTATCGGTGGTTTATACGGTGATGGACGTGTTGCAGGAAATAACACACTTGATGATGTTGTATTCGGAAAACTTGCCGGATCCAACGCTGCGAAATAACCAACTTGCATGAAAAGACACCTAAATGGGTGTCTTTTCTCTTTCTATATTTTAACTTTATTATTGCTCAATTTTGCATATCACTTTCTAAAGTGTTTTAATGGATTTAGGAAGGAGAATGATTCTTATGAAACAATTTCTTCACTATTGTCCTAGAATATTATCGATCTTGTTTTGTTTGTTTATTATGATGTTTTCCTTTGATGTCTTTGAAGGTAATAGCTCCATAATCGAAATGTTAGTTGGATTTATCATGCATAATCTTCCTGTGTTCGGAATGGCTATCATTACATTCTTTGCATGGAAGAATGATTTAGTAGGAACAATCGGTTTTATAATAATTGGTTTATTTTTCTTTGTATTAGTTAGTTCAAATATGAATAATGAAGGTGAGATTATGAATCCTGCAGTTTTTATTATTAGTTTACCAGCATTATTAATTTCTGCTTTATATTTTATAAATTTTAGATATAATCATAAAAAGGAATAATTAATATCAATGAAAATAAGCTATACCCTTCATGTGGCAGGATTAACTAGAGTATTACCTATTCTACGATTAAGTGAGAATCTTTCAATTGCGAGTTTTGTGTTATTAGGCGATACAGAATTAGTTGTGGAGTCTGCTAAGTGTTTAGTAGATCGATTACCTGAGTTTGATTTAATTGTAGGAGCTGAGGCAAAAGGTATTCCACTCGTTCAAGAGATATCACGATTATTAAGTAAAGAACGATATGTGATAGCACGTAAGAGTGTAAAACCGTATATGGGAACCGCTGTTGTGGATGAAGTATTATCCATCACAACACAAGTACCACAAGTTTTAGCTTTAGATGAATTAGACGCATCTCGAATAAAAGGTAAAAGAATATTATGTGTTGATGATGTCATAAGTACAGGTGCTTCACTTGATGCCTTAGAAAGATTAGTGAAACAAGCAGGTGGTGTAATCGTAGGAAGAGCTGCTATCTTAGCTGAAGGGGATGCGGCTGATCGAGATGATATTATTTATTTAGAGAAATTACCGTTATTTTGGGATTAGATTATAATGAACAGTCGCATAATTATGCATGTTCAATCTTGATTTAAAGGTTAAAATCAGTTACGATTTGTTAGGACAAGGCAGAGTCCAAGGACTGTGCCTTTTATTATCTAAAAGAGGAAAAAATAATGGAAAAATTAATATTCCCGATAGCGAAAACACTCAATATTTCGGTATCACAAGTCAAGAATACATTAGAACTATTAGCTGATGGAAATACGATTCCTTTTATAGCACGTTATCGTAAAGAAGTGACTAAGGATCTTGATGAGGAACAAATTCGTTATATAGATGAACAATACCAATACCAAAAGAATCTAGCTAAGCGTAAAGAAGATGTTAAGCGTTTAATTGAAACACAAGGGAAATTAACACCTGAATTAGTTGCACAAATAGATACGTGTGAAACATTATCTTTAGTGGATGATATTTATCGACCTTACCAACAAAAACGTAAAACACGTGCTACGGATGCGATTGCGAAAGGTTTAAAACCTTTAGCGGAGTGGATTCTTACGTGTCCTATTAGTGGAAGTATTAACGAAGAAGCTAATAAGTATCTAAATGATAAAGTTGAATCGATTGAAGATGCGATTCAAGGCGCAAAAGACATAATCGCTGAAATGGTCAGTGATGAAGCAGATTTACGTAAACGTATCCGTGAGTATATCAATTCAGAAGCGAAAATTATGGTTAAGTTAAAGAAAGATGCATTAGATGAAGATAAGACATATCGTGTTTATTACAGTTATAACGAAAAGTGTTCAACTTTAGCTCCACATCGAATTATGGCGATTAATCGTGGTGAAAGAGAAAAGATTCTAGATGTTTCTATGGATTACAATCGTGAACGATTCGCGAAGTATCAATACACCATGTTAACGAATGGGAAAGAAACGATTGTTGGGACTTTGATTGATGAAGCGATTCGAGATGGATTAAAGCGATTAGTTTATCCTTCAATTGAGCGTGAAATACGATCTAATTTAACCGATATGGCACAAGAAAAGTCCATTGATGTATTCTCTTCTAATCTAGAGAGATTATTATCACAAGCACCAATGAAAGGATCTATTATCTTAGGATTTGACCCTGCTTATCGCACAGGTTGTAAATTAGCGGTGATTGATCATACCGGTAAACTATTACATATTGATGTCATATTCCCTCATCCACCTGTCAATAAAAAAGCAGATGCGACAATTAAATTAATCACATTATTAAAGAAATACAACGTTAATATTATTGCGATCGGGAATGGGACCGCAAGTCGAGAGTCGGAAGCATTTGTGGCTGAGATTCTACAAACTAATCCAGATATTCATGCACGTTATGCGATTGTGTCTGAAGCAGGCGCATCGGTATATAGTGCAGGGGATTTAGCACGTGAGGAATTCCCAGATTTGCATGTCGAAGAGAGATCAGCAGTATCCATTGCACGTCGCTTACTGGATCCACTATCAGAACTCATTAAGATAGATCCTAAGAGTATTGGAGTAGGCCAATACCAACATGATTTAGCTCCAGCACGTCTACAAGAGCGTTTAGATTTCGCCGTTGTGAAATCCGTTAACCGTGTAGGTGCTGATGTGAATACAGCCAGCGAAGAATTACTAAGACATATTGCAGGATTGAATAAGAATGTCGCAAAATCCATCGTATCCTTTAGAAATGAGAATGGTTTATTTAAGAGTCGAGCTCAACTCAATAAGGTAAAAGGATTAGGCGCAAAAGCTTACCAACAAGCTGCGGGATTCTTACGAATTCCTGAGGCAAAAGATGAACTAGATTCAACCGGTATTCACCCAGAATCCTATGATCTAGCTCGTAGTATTATGCGTGAACTCGGAATCAAATCTCTACATGATGAAAATCGTATCATTGCGTTAAATACAGCGAATGCGGAATCTATCGCAAATCGATTAAACTCAGACATTTATACAGTTAAAGATATCTTAAGTATTTTACTAAGTCCATTTAGAGATTATCGTGAGCGCTTTGATGGACCTTTATTACATAGCGATATCGTGAAAATTGAAGATTTAAAAGTAGGCATTACCCTTGAAGGTACCGTTCGAAATGTGACGGATTTTGGTGCATTTGTTGATATTGGATTAAAGAATGATGGATTAGTTCATATTTCAAAACTAAGTAAAGATCGTATTTCTTCACCGTATGAAAAAGTAGCGGTAGGGGATATTGTAAGTGTCAAAGTTATTGAGATTGACTTAGAAAGAAACAAAGTCGCCCTCAGTATGTTGGATAATTAAGAAGCGTATGCTTCTTTTTTATTCAATAAACATTTATTGATAAACGATAAATATATGATAAAATAGGAGTGTTAGAGGAGATTATATGAAACCAAGTTCAACTTTATTCTTAAGAATTGTCATAATTATACTTGGATTACCCATTCTTGCGGCTTGTGTGTACGTATATCCGGTTGTGACACTCAGAGGTTCTGAAATATTACCTCAATTTGCGTTTATGTATTACCCCTATCTTACAATTCTCTATATCGCATCTTTCCTATATTTCTTTGCCTTATATCAAGGGTTTAGATTATTAAATTATATTGATCAGAATAATGCGTTTTCAGATTTATCTGTTAAAGCATTAAACAATATCAAAATAAGTGCTTTATCTATTACAGGACTATTATTAACATTCATGCCTGTAGCCTATACAGTAGGTGATAAGGATGATGCGCCAGGGATTATCATATTAGCAGTGGCAGTCGTATTTATTCCACTCGTAATATCTGTTTTTGCGGCATTACTTGAGAAATTACTTCATGAAGCGATTCAAATCAAATCAGAAAATGATTTAACGGTGTAGGTGAACTATGTTAATAATCAATATTGACGTTATGTTGGCAAAACGTAAAATGAGTGTGACTGAATTAACGGAAAAGGTTGGGATTACCATCGCAAATCTATCGATCTTAAAGAATGGAAAAGCAAAGGCAATACGTTTCTCTACCTTAGAGGCAATTTGTAAAGCATTGGATTGTCAGCCAGGAGATATCTTAGAGTATCGTAAGGATGAATAATTCTATTGAATAAATTGACATATCGATTTAAAATAGACACATTGAAGATCACATGTGTAAGGAGATAACATGAGAATTACAGAAGAAGCACAATCACTATTAAAAGAGTCTATTAAAGCAAACAATGCGGATGCTTTATATGTTCAAATAGAGAATTCATGTCATGGAGAATCGTTATCATTTGCCTTAGCGATGAAAGAAGAAGATGATACGATTATGACGATTGATAATGTACCTGTTATTATTGATTTAGTCGCACTTAAGCGAGCAGAAGAAGTAACCATTTTAGTTCAAAATGGTCAACTACTTGTTGATGATCAGGGTGCTAGTCAAGATGGTTGTAGTGGTTGTTCAGGATGTGGAAGTCATTAATACAATTTTAAGTAAAATAAGGAGTTAAAACTCCTTTTTTAATGGTTAAATACATAAGTTAGATGGTTAAATGTTAAAATGATAATAAGGGGGGAATACATATGATATTTTTCTTAAATCAAAAAGAAGTATTTATGGGATATTCGATGAAAGAGTTTAGTGATGTTCGTTTCAAACTCTCATCAAGTGGGATAAAGTATAAAATAAAAACAGTAAATCAAAGTAGTTCAACTTTTATGGGATCATCTCGTACAAGAAGCGGAAGTTATGGTTTGAATCAAGCCTATAATTATCTTTATTATGTGTATGTACATAAGAATGATTATGATAAAGCATTAGCTATCATAAAATCCTAATATTGATAAAAGAGGAAATATGACACATCAAAGAAAAGCGATTATTCCTATCAGAGATAAAGTTGGATATGGAATAGGTAATTTAAGTGTTGGAGTCGCAATGCAAGTTGTGGGCACTTATCTTGTTTTCTTTTCAACTGTTATTTTAGGTATTCCTGGATATCTTGTTGGATTGGCAGTAGGATTCAGTGTATTTTGGGATGCGATTACAGACCCTGTAATGGGATATATATCTGATATTACGAAGTCTAAACGATTTGGTCGTCGTCATTTGTATCTAATCATAGGTTCGATTGGAATCGCGTTAACTCTAACGTTCATGTGGATAATCCCTTCAAATTTGAACACAAACATTAAGTTTATCTTATTGTTTATAGATATCATCTTGTTCAAAACATTTATTACCATTTTTGTCACACCGTACACAGCACTTGGAGCTGAATTATCCAGTGATTACCATGAAAGAACATCCATTCAAAGCATTAAAACCATCTTCTTTTTACTGGGTCTAGCTTTTGTGTCTGTCGCTGGCTTGTATTTATTCTTTCAACCTACCATTGATTATGCACATGGACAATTAAATCCAGATTCCTATCGTAATATAGGATATACATCTGCTATTATCGTATTAATTACGTCTTTTGTTTGTCTATGGAATACTAAGAAATATATTCCAAAATTAAACCGAATTCAAAGCATAGAGAATAAAGGAAATAATATAAATTTATTTATTGATTCATTAAAAAGTACAATCAAGAATAAAGCGTTTAGAGCAGTTGCGTTGTGTTATCTTTTTAATAACTTGGCATCTGCTTTTTTAAGCAACATAGGACTCCATGTCTTTACTTATACCTTCGTACTAACAAGTCAACAAATCGCAATAATACTTGGATTACAGTTTTTGATGAGTATTATCTCTCAACCCATTTGGATGATTATCGCATCAAAATATGATAAGAAACCAAGTATGATTCTTGGCTTATTAATTAGTTTTGTGGCTGGGATACTATTTATAATACTTGTGATGTTTAGAATTTATGTAGTTTCAAATGTATTTTACTTTATCCCATATGCGCTTGTGGCAGGATTTGGGACTGGCGCACTATTTACTCTTCCATTATCGATGGTTGCGGATACGATTGATTATGATGAATTAAATAGAGGGTATCGTTTTGAAGGATTCTATTTTGGTAGTTTAACATTGTATTATAAAATGTCACAAGCGATTGCGATTTTCTTTATTGGAATTTTACTCGATTTGATTCGTTTTGATTCGTCTTTAACTCTGCAATCGGATTTTACATTAATTAGTTTAGGTTTAATCTTAGCATTTGGGACAATGATTAGTTTTACATTATCTTATCTAAGTTTGCGATTGTATGACTTAAATAAAGATAAAGTTATAGAAATACAACAAAAAATCTTAAAAATGAATCCAAAATAAATGTAAATTTTGTATAATATAGCTTAAGAGGTGGGAAAAATGGCACAAAAATACTGTAGTAATTGCGGAACTGAGATACTTGAAGGTTCAATTTTTTGTTCAAATTGTGGGACATCAATTGAAAAACCAGCTGCACGCCAGCGTGAGATTAGAGGAATATTCGATTATTATAAAGATGCGTTGAGAAAATATGCAGTTTTCAGTGGTAGAGCATCTGTTCGTGAATACTGGATGTTTGTGGTTGGGAATTTAATTATTGGATTTGTTGGTGGAATTGCAGTATTAATCTTAGCAGTTATTATTGGATTAGGTACGGATACCTATGGACTTGGGGTTTTATTCTATGTGTTAGTGGTTGTAGGCTATGGACTGTATATTATTATTCCTAGTATTTCGATTTCAGTAAGACGATTACATGATCAAGATAAATCAGGCGCATTTTATTTCTTAACATTTATTCCATATATCGGACCTATTATTATTCTTATTTTTATGTGTCTTCAAGGTAATACTGGATCAAATCAATATGGAGAACCTTCAGAATAAATGATATTTATATTGACTTAATGTGTGAAACGATTTAAAGTATAAACGAAATAAGAATCCTTTAAAACTGTACTGAGAGACAGCTAAGGAGAAAATAGTGGAAATTCCATGTTTTAATCTAACCTAGAACCTCAGTCAGCTGAGGTTTTTTTATGGAGGTACTATGAGTCAAAAAGTTGTATTAGATGAAGAAACGATTAAACGATCTTTAACTCGAATTACATTTGAAATGATTGAACAACACAAAACATTGAAAGATGTCGTTTTAGTTGGGATTAAGACACGAGGAATTACACTGGCATATCGTATTGCCCAACGTATGAAAGCATTAGAAGAGTTCGATATACCAGTAGGGGAGCTAGATATTACCTATTTTAGAGATGACATAATTCGCGACCCAAATTTAGAAAAGCCTAGTTTACCATTTTCAATCGTAGATAAACAAGTCATATTAGTGGATGATGTATTATTCACTGGACGTACAATACGAGCAGCCCTCGATGCGATTATGAGTTTAGGACGAGCGAGAAGTATTGCCTTAGCGGTACTGGTTGATAGAGGTCATCGAGAGTTACCGATACGTCCTGATTACATTGGTAAGAACATACCTACATCAAGTGAAGAGAATATCCAAGTTGAATTAATAGAAAATGACGGTATTGACCGTGTTAGTATCTTAAAATAAGCCTGATTTAACGAATTTAAACAAGTACGAGAGACTTGTAATCGTGATACAGATCCAAGCTATATCCTTTGGGGACTTCATCGTATTGCGAGCTCTGTGCAATACGTTTTTTATTAGGAGGAAACATGGAACCCAATAAACTAAAACATTTACTCAGTATCGAAGATTTAAGTAATGAAGATATTATCAATTTAATCAATCGTGCGAACTTATTTAAGAATGGATTAAAACTTGAGTTTAACAAGAAAGTGTTTGTATCCAATCTTTTCTTCGAAAATTCAACTCGAACGCATCGTAGTTTTGAGATAGCTGAACGGAAGTTAAATATGGAAGTTATTCAATTTGATGCCTCTACAAGTTCCATCCATAAAGGTGAAACATTATATGATACAGTTCTCACACTTGATGCGCTAGGTTTAGAAGTATTAGTTATTCGACATTCTAAAGTAGCTTACTATGAAGAACTGGTACAAAGTAAGAGTTTGAGTTGTTCCATTATTAATGGAGGAGATGGAGAGGGTCAACATCCTTCTCAATCCTTATTAGACTTAATGACAATCTATAATGAGTTTAATCACTTTGATGGTTTGAAAATTGCGATTATAGGTGATATTCGACATTCGAGAGTGGCGCGATCCAATGCGCAAATATTAAAACGACTTCACTCAAAGATCTATTTATGTGGACCTGAAGATTGGTATAGTTCTGACTTTGATCAATTTGGTGAGAAAGCTAATTTTGATGAAATTGTTCATGATTTAGATGTGGTGATGTTGCTGAGGGTACAACACGAACGACATGAATCAAATAGTGGATTTACTCAATCAGACTATCATCAAGCATATGGTTTAACGAATGAACGTTATACGAAGCTAAATGATACGTGTATTATTATGCATCCTGCTCCTGTGAATCGTGATTCGGAAATCGCAAGTGAATGTGTTGAATCAGAAAAATCAAGGATAGTAGAACAAATGCGAAATGGTGTCTTCATGAGAATGGCTATTCTAGAGGCTATTTGTCATGAAAGAGGGATTTTATCATGAGAATGATCTTAATCAATGGGAAACGATTTGATCAAACAAATCTAATCAATTCATGTGTTGTCATCGAAAATGGGCTAATAACTTCATTTGATAAACCACATGAGTATTTATTCGATGATCTAATAATCGATTGTGAAGGAAAATTCATAAGTCCAGGACTTGTTGATGTTCATGTTCATTTAAGAGAACCAGGATATACCCATAAAGAGACCATTCTTAGTGGAACACAAGCCGCAGCACGTGGTGGATTTACAACAATTTGTGCAATGCCTAATACAAATCCTGTTCCTGATTCAATAGAAAACATAAATAAATTTTACGAAATTGTTCAAAAAGATGCGCTTGTTCATGTATATTCGTATGCACCTATTACCCATCATTTAACAGGTACTCAATTAACAGATCAAACATCACTAAGAGAAGCTGGCGCAATCGCATTTACAAATGATGGAGTAGGTGTACAAGATGCGAAAGTGATGTTTGATGCATTTAAACAAGCAGCACTCACACAATCTATTATTGCGGCACATGCGGAAGATGATTGTTTAAAGAATGGTGGGGTGGTTCATGAAGGATGCGTATCTGAACGATTTAATCTACCTGGTATTCCTTCCGTTTCTGAATCGTCTCAAGTAGCTCGAGATGTATTACTAGCTGAGGCATGTCAAGCGCAATATCATGTTTGCCATGTTTCAACCAAAGAAACAGTGAGAGTCATAAAAGATGCGAAGAAGGCTGGAATACGAGTGAGTGCAGAAGTTACTCCCCATCATTTACTATTAAATGAAGAAGATATTCAAGAGTTAAATACGAACTATAAAATGAATCCACCTTTAAGAAGTAAGCTTGATCAAGAATCTTTAATCAACGGCTTATTAGATGGAACGATTGATTGTATCGCAACAGATCATGCGCCACATCATATCTCTGAGAAACAATTGGATATGGTTAAAGCACCATTTGGAATAATTGGTCTCGAGTATGCATTTGCTTTACTCTATACGAAATTCGTAAGAGAGAATAGGTTTTCACTTAAACAATTAATTGATTGGATGACAATCAACCCCAGTGAACTATTTAAACTAAAATCAGGGAAATTAGAAATTGGTTGTATCGCAGATATTGCGATATTTGACCTAGAATCGAAAATAATAATACCAAATACGTTTGTCTCAAAATCAAGTAATTCTCCGTTTATCAATCGTACAGTATATGGTGATTGTGTATTAACAATTGTGGCTGGTGAAATCAAATGGAGGAAACAAACATGAATCGATATCTTATCTTAGAAGATGGGACACTATACCTTGGTAAAGGATTTGGACATGATGCGGATTGCATTGGAGAACTTGTTTTTACAACAGGAATGACTGGATATCAAGAATCCATAACGGATCAATCCTACAATGGTCAAATCATCACATTTACTTATCCACTGATTGGTAATACTGGCATTAATCGTGATGAAAATGAATCTATATCACCAACATGTAAAGCAATTGTCGTAAAGGAATACGCTAGAAAAGCATCGAATTTTAGAAATGTACAAGATTTAAATAGTTTCTTAATTGAAAAGAAAATCGTTGGAATAGCTGGAATAGATACACGATCACTTGTAAGAAAATTAAGAGAAATAGGGACAATCAAGGCCTGTATTGTAGATAGTCATTGTGATATCGATGAAACGCTTCTTAAATTAAGAAGTACCAGTTTACCGATGAATAATGTTGAACAAGTTTCGACCAAGACAGCTTATCCTAATCCAGGTACAGGAAGAAGAGTAGTTGTCATCGATTTTGGATTGAAACACAGTATTCTAAGAGAATTAAGTTTAAGAAACTGTGATTCGATTGTTATGCCATATACAAGTACTTCTGAAGAAGTATTAGCACTTTATCCAGATGGTGTGATGTTAACGAATGGACCAGGAGATCCAAAGTCTGTACCCCATGCGATTCAGATGATACGAGAATTAATGGGGAAAGTACCCGTATTTGGAATCTGCTTAGGACATCAATTACTGGCTCTTGCAAATGATGCGGATACATTTAAATTAAGATATGGACATCGAGGATTTAATCATCCTGTACTTGAGGTAGTGACGGGAAAGATTAATTTTACATCTCAAAATCATGGGTATACCGTCGATCCTAATAGTATTGATCGATCTAAACTCTATATCACTCATATTGAAATAAATGATCAAACGGTAGAAGGTATTCGACATCGACAATTCCCCGCTTTTAGTGTGCAATTTCACCCTGACGCAACTCCTGGACCTCATGATGGTGTTCATATTTTTGATGAGTTTATGGAAATGATGGATACTTTTAAGGAGAAGAAAAATGCCTAAAAGACAGGATATCAAACGAATACTTGTGATTGGATCAGGACCCATTATTATAGGGCAAGCTGCAGAGTTTGATTATGCAGGAACTCAAGCATGTATCTCTTTGAGAGAAGAAGGATTTGAAGTTATCTTAGTTAACTCAAATCCAGCCACAATCATGACAGATAAGGAAATGGCAGATAAAGTCTATATAGAACCACTTACCTATGAATTTATGTCTCGTATTCTTAGAAAAGAAAGACCAGACGCAATCTTAGCGACATTAGGTGGACAAACTGGATTAAATATGGCACTTGAATTAGCTGAATCTGGTTTGTTAGATGAGTTAAAAATTGAACTTTTAGGTACAAAACTTCAAGCAATAAAACAAGCAGAAGATCGTGAGTTATTCAAAGCACTAATGCTCGAAATCAATGAGCCAATTCCTGAAAGTACGATCGTTCATTCTATTGAAGAAGCGGTATTATTTTCCAATCAAATCGGATATCCAGTTATTGTTCGTCCTGCTTATACCCTTGGTGGAACAGGCGGAGGAATTTGTGATAATGAAGAGAATCTAAGGATCATCGTAGAAAATGGTTTAAAAGTTTCTCCTGTACACCAATGTCTAATAGAAGTGAGTATCGCTGGATATAAAGAAATAGAATATGAAGTCATGCGTGATCAACACAATAATGCGATTGTTGTGTGCAATATGGAGAATTTTGATCCAGTAGGCATTCATACAGGTGATTCCATTGTATTCGCTCCGAGTCAAACATTAACGGATGTGGAGTATCAATTGTTAAGAGACGCATCCTTAAAGATTATCCGAAGTCTAAAGATTGAAGGGGGATGTAATGTTCAACTAGCGCTTGATCCAAACAGTTATAACTACTATGTCATTGAGGTAAATCCACGCGTATCACGTTCTTCCGCGTTAGCTTCAAAAGCGACGGGCTATCCGATCGCTAAGATCGCAGCGAAAATTGCGATTGGTTTAACTTTGGATGAAATCAAGAATCCAGTCACACTTACAACGTATGCTCAATTTGAACCGACTTTAGATTATGTCGTCGCAAAGATTCCACGTTGGCCATTTGATAAATTCTCACTAGCAGATCGAAGACTCGGTACACAAATGAAAGCTACTGGAGAAGTTATGGCTATGGGGCGTACTTTAGAAGAAGCTTTACTAAAAGCGGTCCGATCACTTGAGATAGGAACAACACATATTTATCTGGATGAATGTTTAAAAATAAGTAATGATCAACTTGCTTTAAAGCTTATTAAAGCGGAAGATGATCGATTATTCTATTTAATGGAAGCACTTAAACGTGGATACTCATTGGATGAGCTCTATTCCATTACCAAAATAGATCGTTTCTTCTTAGATAAACTGCTTCATATACAAGAAATAGAGAACGAACTTAAGCTAAATAAGTTTAATTTAGATATATTATACCGATCCAAACAATATGGTTTTTCGGATGTCTTCATTTCAAAATTATGGGAATGTGATATGAAAGAAATCCGTAATTTAAGAAAACACCATAATATCGTACCAGTTTATAAAATGGTTGATACGTGCGCTGCAGAGTTTAGTTCTTTGACTCCATACTTTTACTCGAGTTATGAATTTGAAAATGAGAGTATTGTATCTGATCGTGAATCTATTTTAGTATTAGGCTCAGGTCCAATTCGTATCGGTCAGGGGATTGAATTTGATTATGCGACCGTACATTGTGTAAAAGCAATTCAAAAAGCAGGATATGAGGCGATCATTATTAACTCAAATCCTGAGACTGTTTCAACTGATTTCTCGATTGCGGACAAGCTTTATTTCGAACCACTTACCTTAGAAGATGTATTGAACGTAATTGATTTAGAAAAGCCAAAAGGTGTCATTGTGCAGTTTGGGGGACAAACGGCTATTAATCTTGCGGAACCTTTAAATTCTTTAGGTGTCACAATCCTTGGCACATCCATTAAAGACTTGGACATTGCGGAAGATCGTAAATTGTTTGAACATGCGTTAACACAGTTATCCATCTTACAACCTAAAGGTGCTGCTGTAAATCAATTGGATGACGCTATCAAAACAGCAGATTCAATCGGATATCCTGTGCTTGTTCGACCCAGTTATGTGATTGGTGGAAGAGCGATGGAGATTGTAGAAGATAAGGCGCAACTCAAGAAATACATGGAAAATGCCTTGATCGCTTCACCTAATCGTACCATTCTAATTGATCGATATTTAAGAGGGAAAGAATGCGAAGTCGATGCGATATGCGATGGAACAACAGTATTAATCCCAGGCATAATGGAACATATTGAACGAGCTGGCATTCACTCAGGTGATTCAATGACTGTCTATCCTCCGCAAAGTTTAAGCAATAAGATTAAGAAACAAATCGAAGAGATCACCTGTAAATTAGCTCTTGGCTTGAATTGTATAGGACTTATGAATATTCAATTTATTATTCAAGATGAAACAGTTTATGTGATTGAGGTTAACCCACGTGCATCGCGAACTGTACCATTTCTAAGTAAGATTACTCATATTCCTATGGCCCAAGTCGCTACTCAAGTTATATTGGGTCAATCATTATCTGACTTAGGGTATCGAAACGGATTATATCCAGAACCTAATACCGTACATGTAAAAGCCCCTGTATTCTCATTTACTAAACTAAAACATGTGGATTCATACTTAGGACCTGAGATGAAGTCGACAGGTGAAGTAATGGGTTCTGATGTTTCACTTGAAAAAGCACTTTATAAAGCATTTTCTGCGAGTGGTTATACCTTAAGTGACCATGGGAATGTATTATTTACCATTGATGATTCGAATAAAGAAGAAGCAATACAATTGGCCAAACGATTAAGCCAGATTGGATATAAACTATTTGCGACTAAAGGTACTTCACAGTTATTTGAATCATATGGATTAAGGACAATTGTAGTATCTAAAATCAATGAACAGAATTCACATAATCTAATTGAAATGATTGAGACAAATCAATTCAATATGGTTATTAATACCATGGGACAAGACAAAGATAAAAACTCTGATGGATTTATCATTCGACATAAAGCTATTGAATACGGTATCGCATTGTTTACGAGTCTTGATACAGCATCTGCGATTATAAAGGTTCTTGAGTCACGATCCTTTAACACACAATCACTGTAAGGAGCGAATATGATTAAACTTCAAGTTATCGATAAATGCGAAATAAGTAAAAGTGTATTTGAATTAGTACTTCAAGGTGATTGTGTTAATCGCTTTAATACACCTGGTCAATTCATTCATATTAAAGTCCCAAGAAATGACTTATTACTAAGAAGACCAATTAGTATTGCGAAAATAAATAAAGAGAATCAGACGTGTACGATTGTAATCAAAGTAATCGGTGAGGGAACACAAGCAATTGTGAATACAGATGTTGGACAATATTTGGATGTACTAGGTCCTTTAGGAAATGGATTTCCAAGCGAATTTCTTCAATCAGACTCAAAAGTACTCTTAATAGGAGGAGGAATAGGATGTCCACCCTTACTTGAATGTGCTAAACAACTTAGGGTTAGAAATATTCAATGTACGACAATTTTAGGTTTTATCAATAAAGAATCTGTTTTCTATGAAGAAGAGTTCAAAAAATATAGTTCTGTATATGTTTCAACAGATGATGGATCTTATCAAATAAAAGGGAATGTTAAAACAGTAATTGATCAATTGAATGAATCTTATGATGCGATTTATGCTTGTGGACCTACAGGATTAGTTCGTATGGTTAATCAAGTCTATGAAAATCATCCTCATGCCTACATCTCACTTGAAGAAAGAATGGCCTGTGGCGTTGGCGCATGTGCAGGTTGTACCGTTAAAAAGAAACAAAGTACAGGCAATTTAAAAGTGTGTTCTGATGGACCAGTGTTTAAGACAGGGGAGGTCATCGTATGAGTCGACTAAGTGTTAAACTCCCAGGATTGAATCTAAAGAACCCCATTATGCCTGCAAGTGGTTGTTTCGGATTTGGACAAGAGTATGCACAGTATTATGATTTAAGTTTGCTTGGTGCAATTATGATTAAAGCAACAACTTTAAATGATAGAATTGGAAATGATACTCCTCGAATCGTAGAAACTTGTAGTGGAATGCTTAATGCGATTGGTTTACAAAATCCAGGTTTAGAAAATGTGATTCATGAAAAACTCCCATTTCTATATCAATATGACTGTCCAATCATTGCGAATGTGGCTGGATATAGTGAAGAAGAATATGTGGAAGTATGTGAAAGAATTTCAAAAGAAAAGATAAGTGCGATTGAGTTAAATATTTCATGTCCTAATGTTAAGCAGGGTGGAATAACATTTGGGACCGATGCGGTTATTGCGTATAAACTCGTAAAGGCAGTTAAAAGAGTTTCATCTGTTCCTGTCTATGTTAAATTATCACCCAATGTGACAAATATCGTAGAGATTGCGAAAGCAGTAGAGCGAGCTGGTGCGGATGGAATAACGATGATCAATACATTAATTGGTATGCGCATCGATTTAAAAACAGGGAAACCAATACTTGCTAATAAGACGGGTGGATTATCTGGGCCAGCTATTAAACCAGTGGCGATACGTATGATCTATGAAGTATCGCGTGCTGTAAACATACCAATAATTGGTATGGGTGGTGTCATGAATGAAGATGATGTGATTGAGATGATAATGGCAGGAGCGAGTGCTGTTGCGATTGGGACAGCTAATATTATTGATCCTATGGTATGTCCTAATATAATTAATAAATTAGAAAAACGACTTGACTCATTGAATATTGAATCAATCGAATCACTGATAAAACAAACAAAGGAGAAAAGATATGAGTAAACCTATTATTGCCTTAGATTTCCCGAATAAAGAAAAGGTTGAGATGTTTTTAGACTTATTTCAAGAGGAGACATTATTTGTAAAGGTTGGGATGGAACTTTATTATCAAGAAGGTCCAAGTATTGTGGAGATGATTAAATCTAAAGGACATGCGATATTCTTAGATCTTAAATTACACGATATTCCCAACACAGTAGAATATGCAATGCGTGGCTTAGCTAAACTAGGGGTTAATATGGTTAATGTACATGCGGCAGGTGGAACAGAAATGATTAAAGCTGCGATAAAAGGATTAAGAGAAGGAACACCAGTTGGTTTAGAGATACCAAAACTTATTGCGGTAACTCAATTAACTTCCACAACAGAATCGACTATGCATTTGGAACAACTCATCCCTGTTACACTTATTGAAAGTGTTGTGAATTATGCTCAAGTAGCGTATGAAGCTGGTGCAGATGGTGTTGTTTGTTCAGCCCTTGAAGTTGAAGCAATTAATCAAAAATTACCTCAATCATTTCTAAAAGTAACTCCAGGTATTAGATTAGTATCAAACGATTTAAATGATCAAAAAAGAGTCACAACACCAAGTATTGCTCATAAACTAGGTTCTACTCACATTGTGGTGGGTAGACCAATTACTCAAGCTGTCAATCCAAGAGAAGCTTATGACTTAATATTGAAGGAATGGAACCAATAAAATGAACACAGACATTAAAATAGCACAACACTTACTAAATGTTAAAGCAGTCACATTATCACCGAATCAACCCTATACTTGGGCGAGTGGGATAAAGAGCCCAATTTATTGTGATAATCGAGTCACATTAAGTTATCCTGAAGTGCGTAAAGATATTGCGCATGCATTAGTCGAAATCATTCGAAAAGAATATCCAGATGTCGAAGTAATTGCAGGTACGGCAACCGCTGGGATTCCACAAGCGTGTTGGGTTGCGGATATTATGAATCTACCTATGGTATATATTCGATCTAAAGCCAAGGACCATGGAAAAGGAAACCAGATTGAAGGAGTAATTCATCCAGGGCAAAAAATGGTCGTGATTGAAGATCTTATTTCAACAGGTGGAAGTGTAATTGATGCTTGTTTAGCGGCGAAAAATGAAGGAGCTAATGTCTTAGGTGTTGCGGCTATTTTTACCTATGAGTTAGCTAAAGGGATTGTTAATTTTAATCAAAATAATATTAAACTTGTTAGTTTATGTAATTACACAACCTTAGTTAATGTAGCGAAAGAAACAGGTTATATTAGTGAAGATGATATCGATACACTTAAGAAATGGCGTAAGAATCCAAGTGAATGGATTGTACTCTAAACTTAACAGAATAATAACATTCCTTTAAGGAAAGCATAGACTACAAATGATAAAATTTACTTGCACAAGAAAGTAAGTAAAACATGAGTGAGTTAGAAGCGATTACCATAAATTCAATTATTGAGAATAGGCACATTAAGAGTGTATTTCAACCCATCATTTCACTTAAGAATGGATTAACATTAGGCTATGAAGCATTATCACGAGTAACGATTGATTGCTTGATTAAATCCCCAGAAGAACTCTTTATCCTTGCGGAGTCTACAAATTGTTTATGGGACTTAGAACTCGTTTGTCGAACCATCGCCATAGAATCGAGTAATCATTTATTACAAGAACCCAGTCAAACAAAACTATTCTTAAATGTTAATCCAAGTGTTATGCAAGATGTAAAATTCAAACAAGGTTTTACAAAAGAATTCATTAAGCAGTTTAATATTCCAGCTTCGAATATAATCTTCGAAATCACAGAAAGAAATGTTATTAATGATATTAAAGGATTCAAAGATTCAATCAAACACTATAAAGATCAGGGTTTTCAAATCGCAATTGATGATGCTGGATCTGGTTATGCAGGACTTAACTTAATCAGTGATATAAATCCTGATTATATTAAACTAGATATTAATTTAATTAGAAATATTAACAAAGATAATTTGAAATATGCCTTAGTAAAAAGCATGGTAGAGTTTTCTCGTATATCAAATATTAAATTGATTGCGGAAGGAATAGAAACTCAATCTGAATGTGAGACGTTAATTAAGCTTGGGGTACAGTATGGTCAAGGTTATTATATTCAAAGGCCAAGTGAACATTTTTCTGATTTAATTCAAATCAAGAAACATATAGAAGAGATTAATCGAAAACATAACTATGGTTTTAACTATGGGATTAAATCAACTTACATATCACATATATGTACGAGTACAGCTTTCTTAGATCCAAATGAGAAAGTTATAAATGTATACAATAGATTTAAAAATAATGAAACAAACATAGGATTCTGTGTGGTTGAGAATGAAAAACCTATCGGAATTGTGACTAAAGGGGATTTAGCTCTTAAATTGAGTGGTAATTATGGATTCACACTTTTTTCAAACCATACGATACGTGATTTAATGAAAAGGGAAATGTTGATTGTTGAAAGTACCAGTCCAATTGAACAAGTATCTAACAGTGCTATGAATCGTAATAATGAAGATCTTTATGATTTCATTGTAGTGGTCCAAGATGAAAACTATTTAGGTACTGTAACCATAAAAGACTTACTCCAGAAAACAACTGAACTTCAAATATTATCCGCAAAAGATCAAAACCCATTAACTGGATTACCAGGTAATCAATTGATTGAACAACAAATGATGAAATGTATTCAAAGTGAAAGTCCATATTCCATTATTTATTGTGATATTGATCATTTTAAAGTCTACAACGATATTTATGGATTTGAAAACGGTGATTTAGTGATAAAGATGTTATCAGAACTATTGCGTGAGAATACTAGAATAAATGATTTTATTGGTCATATTGGAGGAGATGATTTTGTTGTAATATTGGATTACTATATTGAATCAAACTATTGTGAAGAACTTTCAAATCGTTTCATGTTAAAAGTGAATCAGTTTTATAATTCAATTGACTTATCCAATCAATATGTCATTTCGACAAGTCGGGAGGGACATACAAAAAAGTTCCCACTTCTATCACTCACGTGTGTTTTAATTGATAATCAATGTCAAGTTTACAAGGATCACTTTGAAATATCTCAAGTGCTCGCATCTCTTAAGAAACAAGAAAAACAAAAAAAATCATTCAATTTCAACATAGAATGATTTTATTTTTTGGAGTAGTAATTCCCAATAATTTGGCTTAATAACAACCGTATTAGTTATAGATGTTAGAGGTGTAAAAAGATTCTTCTGACTATTATATTCATATTCATCTTCAATCTTTTGATATGACCCATCTGAGTTCATTTGATGGGCATTTATCGTATCTTTTAAGCACTCATTTAATATATAGGCACATTCATTCATAATATTCTTATCTAAAATTGGACATGCGATTTCAATTCTTTTCTCCATATTACGTGTCATTAAATCAGCAGAAGAGATGTAATATTTTTCTTCACCATTGTGATGGAAATAATAGATGCGAGAGTGTTCTAAATAACGTCCTACTAAACTTCTTACTGTAATATTCTCAGTTTCATCTTTTATTCCAGGAATTAAACAACAAATACCTCTAACAATTAAATCAATTTTAACCCCTTCTTTTGAGGCTTCAATTAAAGCATTCATAATTGAAATATCTGTTAATGAATTCATTTTGAAGATAATATGTCCATTATTAAACAAGCGATGATAATTTATTTCTTTGTTTATGAGTGATATAAATTCACTTTGGATTCCAAAAGGGGATACAAGTACTTTATTCATATTTGTTTGAATATCATCTATTTGATCACTTAATATACTTTGAAAGAACTTATTTATATCTTGTCCTATGATTGAATTTGATGTAAGAATATTAACATCCGTATAGAGTTGAGATGTTTTTTCATTGTAATTACCCGTTGAAATATGAGTAATCATTTGTACTTTAGAACCATCTTTTCTTAAAAATTGCGCAACTTTTGAATGTACTTTTAAATTAGATACACCATAAATTATCCGACATCCAGCTTCATCAAGTCTATTAGACCATTCGATATTATTAAATTCATCGAATCGTGCTTTTAGTTCCATAACTACGATAACTTCTTTTCCATTTTCTGCAGCTTGTATTAAATATTTAATGATACGGCTATCCGTTGCTAATCGATATAAACAAATTTTGATTGAGAATATTTTCGGATCATTAACAGCTTCTTTTAGAAAGTTTATAAAAGAGATAATCGGATTAAAAGGATAAGAAATAAATAAATCATTTTTTAATACCTGACTAATAATAGAATAATTATGATTAATATAAGGACTTAAGTTTTGGAGCTGTATAGGATAAAGAAATGAAGTAAGTTTACTTGTTTTTATATAATTTTCTAACTCACTTAAATAACTAAAATCAAGTGGAGAATTTAAATCAAATCGTTGTTTACTCGAAATCTGTAGTTGTTTCTTTAATCTGAGATACGTAGATTCATCGAGATCATATCTTACTTCCAAACGAATAGGATTCATTCTTGTTCGTTTTTTTAATAATTGTTTAATCGATTCTTTGAAATCATTAATCTCATAATCTACGGTTTCTAATAAATCTAAATCCGCGTTTCGGGTAATACGAATCAATGCTTTGGATATCAATGTCCATTCTTTAAATAACTTATGACCAAAAAGATAAATAATATCTTCTAATAATACAAATTTAAATGTTTTATTTAATGGGAACACAAAGATGTTGGGTAATGATTTTAGATTGAGTGAAATCAAACCTAATTCACTTTTATTCTTTTTCTCAAGCGATAATAATAAATAGGTATGCTTATTAATGAATTGGGGAAAGGGATGTTTAGCATTAATGATTTGAGGTGAAAGAACAGGGATAACTTCGTGTTCAAAATATTGTGAAAGAATGTCCTTTTCTATTTTACTTAAATTATGGATATCTAAATGATTGATTTTATGTTCTTTAAATTCATTTTTTAATGTATCAAAAGATGTATCTCTGACCTTATATTGATGAATTGTCTCTTTGTAAATTCGATTCAATTGTTCATCAGCGCTCAAGTTTGTCTTTGAATCAAGTGTCAATATAGAAAGAGCTTTTTGATCTATTAAACTTCCTACACGTATCATATAAAACTCATCTAGATTACTAGCGGAAATTCCAAGAAATCGATATCTTTCAAAAAGTGGTGTTGATGAATTGTTCGATTCCATTAATACGCGATAATTAAATTTTAACCAGCTTAGTTCTCGATTATCAAAAACTTTATTCATAATCATTCTCCAATTGAATAACTCGATTAAACAAGTATCCTTCACGTACTCCATAAGCGGATAGTATAAAGTTCTTTGCTTGAACTCGTTTGAATATTTGATTAAGTATCATTGCGCCAGGAATTATGGTTGTTAATCTTTCTGGTGCAGAATCAACAATTAATTTAGTAATATCATTGAAATTATCTTTATCAATATTTGCGAATTCATGAATTATCTCATAATCTAACACATAGTTATAAATGGATTCATCTAAATCATTTTTGGTTTTATATAATTTAAAAATAGCTCTTGAACTACCACCGATACCAATTATCGTGTCAAGTTTTAGATTGTTTAACCAATCAATGTGATTTAATTGATTACTAATTTCTAGATTCATTAAAAATTGTTCGCCTTTTGTAGGAAGAACATTATCCACAAAGTTTAAATACAAATTTAGACTACCGATAGGAATTGAATCAGAAAAAACAGGTATTTTATTTTTAAAATAGGTTATTTCAGTTGATCCTCCACCGATATCAATACTCAAACCTTCAATAGGGAGTTCTACTACCTGTTTTGCGCCTTCAAAACCAAGCAATGATTCTTCAATACCATCTAGCACATCAATTTTAATATGGAGCTCATTTTCAATCGTTTTTCTTACTGTTTCGCTATTCTCAATGTTTCGGATAGCTGCAGTCGCAAAAATTCGAATATCATTTGTACTAAAAGACCGTGAAATTAATATGAGCTCTTTTAAGGTTGAAATAATATTTTCTATTCCTTCAAAACTCATTTGATTATGATGAATAAATTTCATACTTTTAGCTTGTCGCTTAACATCTTGTATTTTTATAAGTTTCTTTCCATTCCATCGATAGATGACTAATCGAATAGAGTTGGAACCTAAATCAATAACTGAAACTTGCATATTTTACCCCATTTTAATTTGATGATTTTATTATATGAAAGTTTATTTTGATATATCTTAAGCTTGTGTAAATTGTTTGTTAAGTAATATTTATATAAAAAAAGCATTTAACTTACATTTAGAGTATTATTTGATAAGATTAGTCTATGTTAAAAGACTTATACCAAGAAATTAAAGGTTTTATAACAGGCCAAACAATTGATGCGATCGTACCATCGATTGTTTTTGTTAGTCTAAATTCGATATTTGGATTAAATAGTGCGTTTATTGGATCGATTGTATTTTCTGTTGGGATTATTATTCTAAGAATAATTCAAAAGAATAAAATCAATTATTCTTTAGTTGGTTTAGGGATGGTCATACTCGCAAGTGGCTTATCATTTCTAACATCCAATCCCAATACATACTTTCTACCTGATTTAATCACTAATATACTTATCGTAATTGGAATAGTTATTTCATTATTTATAAAGAAACCATTTGCGGCATATGCGAGTCATTTAACTCGCAATTGGCCAATTGATTGGTACTTTAGAAAAGATATTAAACCTGCCTATTTAGAGGTGAGTTTGATTTGGTTGTTTTTCTTCTTTATGAAATCAATCATCCAAGTTCTCATTTTGATTCAACCTAGCATTGATTCAGGAATAATTAATTTATCATTAGGATTCCCATTGACATTGATTGTAATGAGTATCAGTTATATTTATGGAATTATTCGATTAAAACAATTAAAAGGTCCAAGTGTAGAAGAATTTAAGTTAAATAAAGAAAGTCCTTATAAAGGACAAACTAAAGGATTCTAAGACCTAGCACTGCTAGGTTTTAAAATCTTAACAAATAATTCATTTACTTAACTAGTTTAAGAGGTTTACAATAGTAAGCGGATAAGAAGAGAAATAAATATGCGAAAAATACTAGAGTTTATTGATGTAAAAAAAGAATATCAAATAGGTGAAATAAAGATACAAGCACTTAAGGGTGTAGATTTTGAAATAAATGAAGGAGAGTTTGTTGTAATACTTGGCGCATCAGGCGCTGGGAAATCAACGATCTTAAATTTATTAGGTGGTATGGATCGAGCTACATCTGGGAATATAATTGTGGAAGATACGAATATTGAGAAATTCAACGATAAAGAGTTAACAAATTATCGTAGAAATAAAGTTGGATTTGTATTTCAATTTTATAATCTTATAAACAATCTTACAGCACTAGAGAATGTTGAGTTTGCGTCATCCATCAAGAAAGATAGTTTAGATCCAAAAGAAATCATTGAGAAAGTAGGATTAAGTCATCGAACTCAGAACTTCCCAACTCAATTATCCGGTGGTGAACAACAACGTGTAGCGATTGCACGTGCGATTGCGAAGAATCCTTTACTTCTTTTATGTGATGAGCCAACAGGGGCGTTAGATGATGTGACGGGTAGAAGCATTTTAAGTTTACTCGATGATCTCAATCGGGATTTTAATAAAACAGTTATATTGATTACGCATAATGCACAAATTGCGGAAATGGCTGATAAAGTTATCCATGTTCGAAATGGAATTATTGATTCAATTGTTAAGCCAGAAAATCGTAAACGAGTGACGGAGATTGATTGGCAATGAAGTATTTAATTAAGCGTACTTTAAGAATAATTGGACATACATTAACTCAATTCTTGGCCATTATTCTTATCATCGCGATAGGTAGTGGAATATTTACAGGATTAATTGGGACAATTCAAATATTAGATACGTGGATAGATGATTATTACACAACGAATCAACTAGCAAACGCATGGCTTTATGTCGATGGATATTCAAGTGAAGAGATTAATGATTTAAATCAAAAGTATAAAGATATCGAGATTGAAGGACGTACTACGTTTAAGACTGATGCGGTTTTAAATGGACAATCCGTAAGTTATGTCTTTTTAAGTCAAACTAACATAAATCAATTTCAATTAATTAAAGGTCAATTGAGTATAAGTGATAATGAAGTTCTCGTCGATGAAAGTTTTGCGTTAGAAAATAATTTAGATATTGGGTCTACTTTTACATTTAAATTAAATAAGATATTTGAATTTAAAGTCGTTGGACTATTTCAAAGTCCAGAGTTTAGTTACAAGTCAAAAGATAATTCTGATGGAGCAAGCAATAAAGCAGGTGTAGGTGTTATTTATACCTCTTCTTCCAATATCATTGAAATGCTTAAGCAACAAACCGAGTATTTGGATGCTCAAAAAGAAATCGAAGAGAAATTACTTGAAGCTCAAGTTGAATTAGATGATGCCTATAAAACACTTCTGAAGGAACAAAAAAATTTTATTAAAGAGAAGAATGATGTTTATTTAGAACTTGATCAAAATGAACTTGATTTAGAAGAAAAGAAAAGTGAATTATACATTCAACAAATTCAATTAAATGAGAATTTAAAGAGTGTTCAAGATGGATTAGTTCAAGTTGATCAGGGTATATTACAAATTGAAGCGAGTTTTAATCCAAATATCAATACGATTAAGCAAACACTTGAAACTTTATATGCTAATCCAGGTTTACCGACCCAAGAAGAATGGGATGTAAGCGTTTTAACATTGGAAACTCAATTAAACCAATTAGAAGCTCAAAGAGATTCATTTTTAACACCACTTTATGCACAAAGAACTCAATTATTAGATGCGGAGTCACAAATTAAACGTGGGATTGTGCTTGTTAATGATGGATTACTTCAAATCGACAATGGGTTTAAAAAGATTGAAGAGGGAAGACTAACAGCCGATAAAGAGTTTAAAAAAGCTGAGAGATTATTAAAAGATGGATTTATAGAATATCAAGAAGGATTAGACGAGTTTAATGAAGAAAAAATAGATGCTTATCAGAAATTAGATGATTCGGTAAATCAATATTATGAAATATTAATTTCGGGAACGAATACAGAATTATTAGAAGAAGAAGTTAGAAATGATGATCGATTTATCTATTGGATTGATCGTGCTACATACCCTGGTAATGCGATGTTAGAGAATATATTAACTCCAATAAAGGTTATGACACTTATTTTTCCAGCTTTATTCTTTGTGGTTGCGGCTGTACTTATTCTAATCACAATGGCCAAAATGGTTGAACATGATCGAACACAAGTTGCGATTATGAAAGCGCTTGGTTTATCTACTCGAACCATCACATTGAGTTATTTATTTTATGGATGGTGTGCGGCAATAAGTGGATCTTTAATCTTTGGTTACTTTGGTAATTGGTTAATTCCAACCGTATTATTAAACATATTTACGACTCGATTTAGTATCCCAATGATTGATATCGTCTATTATCATGAACTAAGCTTTTATGCAATTATACTTTCGTTATTCTTCGCGAGTATTGCGATATTATTAGCCCTCCGATCTGTTTTAAAGGAAACTCCATCACAGGGTCTAAGACCTAAACCACCTAAAAAGGCTAGACGATCGTTTTTAGAACTTAATCAATGGTTCTGGACAAAATTAAGCTATGCGAATAAATTGATGATACGAAATTTGAGTGTAGGTCGTATTAAAATATTATTGAGTTCAATTGGTGTTATTGGGGCTATTGCCTTATTAATCATTGGTATATCGTTAAGAAATTCTGCTAACTTAACGATACAAAATACCGTTGGATCATATGAATTTGATGCGAGTATTCAAACTAATGATGAAATATCATTTATGGATAAACCTATATTCCCAGTCAGTATGGAAGTTGTTGAACCATATAAACAAATTAGTGCTGATTATAAGGATCAAATTATTCAACTAAGTGCATTAAAGAACAATCAAAAACTACTGTCTATAAGAGATCGTAATAATCGAATAATCAATATGGAATCCAATTCAGTTATAATTCCTCAGAGTTTTGCGATTTTAAATAATCTTGATGTTGGGGATGATTTGGAGTTTACATACGATGAGAAAGAGTTTTCATTTAAGATTACAAATATCAACAATCAGTACTTGGGTAAAACAGTTTTTATAAGTGTTGATTATTTAGATGAGCTTAATGTAGAAAAAACAACAAATCGCTTTTATGTTAAAACATTCAATGAATTTACTGAATCCACAAAAGAACAATTGATTCAAGATGAAATGATCGAATCAGTCGATTCAAAAGTCAATATTATTAATAAATCAAATGAAATGTTATCGATGTTAAATCAAGTTATTCTTATCATATTGATAGCGTCATTTGCTTTAACCTCAACCGTTATCTATAATCTTGCGTCCATCAATATCGTTGAAAGAGAACGAGAAATTGCGACACTAAGAGTACTTGGATATACCCATCGCGAAGTTAAGCGACTTATTAATACGGAGAATTATGTATTATTAACTTTAGGGTCGATATTTGGAGTTCCAGTTGGAATATTCTTATCTCAATGGATTTCTCAAATGGTTTCGACTAAAGAATTCTATATGCCAGATGTGATCGAAATAAATGGATTAATCTTTTCAGTTAGTATTGCGTTTGCGATCACATTTATCACAAACCTTATCTTAGAAATCAAGATTAGTAAAATTCAACTTGTCGAATCATTAAAAGCTGTAGAATAACAAAAAAGGTTCATTCATTGAACCTTTTTCTATGCGAATTGTGCCATGTATAGATGATAGTAATGTCCTTTTTTAGCCATTAAATCATGGTGATTTCCTTGTTCAACCACATTACCATCATGGACAACACAGATTATATCTGCATTGATGATCGTACTTAATCGATGGGCAATGACGAAACACGTCTTATTCTGCATGAGCTTTATCATAGCGGATTGAATTCGCTTTTCTGTGAGGGTATCTACGTTTGATGTCGCTTCATCTAAGATGATCATAGGTTTATTCGCTAACATTGCTCGAGCTATGGTAATGAGTTGTCTCTGACCTTTAGATATATTCACTCCATCATCACTAATTAACGTATCATATCCATTTTTTGTTCGTTCAATAAAGTTATGAATATGTACTTCTTTTGCGATACGAATTACTTCCTCTTTTGTCGCATGTTCATTTCCGTATATTAAGTTATCATAGATTGAACCATGGAATAGCCACGAATCTTGTAAAACCATTGAGAATGTAGAACGTAACTCTTCTTGACTTAATTGTGCAATATCAACATTATCAATCAAAATCCTTCCGGAATCAGGTGAATAAAATCGCATGATTAAATTAATAAGCGTTGTTTTACCTGCACCTGTTGGGCCAACTATCGCAACTAGACTTCCTGGTTTGATATTTAAGTTAACATCTTTTAACACAGGTTTGTTGGGTAAATATCTAAAACTAACTTGATCAAATTGAACATGTCCCTGAATTGGTTTATTAAGAATTATTGGATTTTCAACAATCTTTTCAATCGGTTCATCCAATACTCTAAACACTCTTTCAGCAGCCGCAAGGGTAGATTGAAGCTCCGCAATCATATTAGCGGATTCACTAATTGGGCCAGAGAATTTTCGGGAATAGAGTAAGAAGGATGAAATATTTCCAATCGTAATCATATTGAAAAGAAACAAGATTGATCCAAATACGGATATGAGTGTAAGAGAAATATTATTGATAAAACCAACAGTAGGCCCAACGATACTACCATAGTAGTCTGCTTTGTAATAAGCTTCAGACGCATCATTATTCTTATCTTTGAAGTTTGAATACATGGTGTCTTGTTGGGAGTAAGCTTTGATTGTTTTAAGTCCTGAAATGGTTTCTTCAACATATCCATTCATATCACCTAATTTTCTAGATCTTTCTCTAAACAAAGGACGAGTTCTTTTGGCTAAGTATCGAGTGGTAAGAATGGATAATGGAATTGTAATAAAGAATACAGAAAGAAGGGGAAGTGATATCCACAACATCATCATAAATGCCCCAATAACAACTATCATTGACCCAAATAATTGGACTAAATCAGACGATAGAGATGTGTTAATGGTGTCTATATCATAAGATATACGACTTAACATATCACCAATCTGATGTTTATCAAAATAACTAACAGGTAAATCTAGAAATTTATTGAATAAGTCTTGGCGCATTCTTACAACGATTTTTTGGCTTATGTATATCATTAAACTTGATAATGCATACATGAGAATTGAAGAAAGTATATATAAGACGAGCATCCAAAAGACATAAACCAATACATTATTCCATGCGTTTGGATCTTCATTCAACGATATAATATCAATAACATTCCCTGTTAGTTTAGGCCCAAGTAACTGTAAACCGTTTGCGCTTAGAGTTAAAATAATTGCACAAACAAACAACCACTTCACTTCTGTCACATAAGTAAATAGCTTAGCTAAGGTTTTCTTAGAGTCTTGAGGTTTTTCAATGACGGATGGACTGATTGATTTGCGTGTCATTTTATACACCTCCTAACTGTAATTCAATTAATTCTTGATAATATTGACACGTTTCAGAAAGCTCTTTATGAGTTCCTAAGCCAACCATTTTACCATCCTCAATCACGAGAATAAGATCCGCATTCAATACGGTACTTACACGTTGTGTGATAAGAATGGTTGTGGAATTAATGTTCTGTTTAATCGCTGATCTAAGGTCAGAATCTGTTTTATAATCTAAAGCACTTGATGCGTCATCTAAAATAATAATCTCAGGATGCATCGCAAGTGCTCTTGCGATTAACATACGTTGTTTCTGACCTCCCGAGAAGTTTGCGCCTTGTCTTAAAACTCTTTCATCGTATTTATCACTTAATTGTTCTACGAATGAACGAGCTTGTGCTAAGTTAGCCGCATCCATTATGGATTCTATATCCATTTCACGACCAAATTGAATATTCTCTTTGACACTAAATGAGAATAAAACATCTTGTTGGAAAACAACCCCAAACTTACGACGTAGTTCATTCACATCATAACTACGAATATCTTGACCATCGACTAGAATTTTACCACTATCTATTTCATAGAAGCGTAAAAGTAGTTGTGCAATGGTTGATTTTCCAGATCCGGTACTTCCGATTATTCCAAATGTACTATATCGTTTTATTTTGAATGATAATTGGTCAATATCATTCTTAGATTGATTGTATGAAAAATTAACATTTTTAAATTCAATATGATCTTCACTCTCTACGAGATTCTTCTCTAATAGAATTAAACTATCATTCTTTTCAAGCACATCAATTATTCGATTAGCACTCGCATTAGCACGGGAGAAGAGTAGGAATATTCGATTGATCGCAAGGAATGAATTAAGGATAAGTCCAAAATACGATAAGAACGCAATTATTGATCCACTCTTGCTCAATCCTTCAATCACTCTATAAGCTCCGATATAAACGATTAATACTAATCCAAGATTCAATATAAGATTCATCAAAGGATTAAGTGAAGCGATAATATATCCAGCTGTTTTTTCGCGTTTAGACACATCTTCATTTACTTTTTCAAACTTATCTTTTTCAAATGACTCTTTCGCAAGGGCTTTGATGACTCGTATTCCTGTAATATTTTCTCTTACCACGCGAATGAGTTGGTCTAAAGAACTTTGTAATCGATCATAAAACGGGATACTCACTTTTGAGATGTATAAAACCACTATCATAATAACCGGAAGTAATGCGATTAAGACAAAGGCTAAGAATGGATCAATAAATAACATCATCACAATACTACCTAAGAGTAAAATAGGAGCACGAATACCAATACGTTGAATTACATTAAACATACGATAGATATGATAAGTATCACTGGTCATACGAGAAATTAGGGATGGAATGGTAAACTCATCTACGCTTCGATTGGAGAAGCTCATTATTTTTGCATAAGAATCATTTCTAAGGTTCTCTATCGCATCAGAAGAAATACGAGCTGCCAATCGATTTGCGGTAATATTTCCATAAAGTGCTAGGATAGAACTTAATAACATATAGAATCCATATAGAAATACCATCGAACTATTCTTAGTAGGAATTATCGAATCTATTACATAGGCTAATAGCCAAGGCAAAAACAACTCGAAAATTGTCGCAGCACTTTTAACACTTAATCCAAAGATAATCTTCTTTGAAAAAGGTTTTAAATAGCGTAATATTTTCTTCATATTTTTTTCTCAATTTCTAATAATTCTTCAGCTCTAATTTTCAATTTTTCTAAGTAAGACATCAAAATAGTAATTTCTTCTTCATTGAAGTCTTGTAATAAATGAGTCCTTTGATTCTTAAAGATTGTGGATATAAACTTTGTAAGTTGAATACCTTTTTCAGTAGGATAAAGTAAATTCAAGCGTAAATCGTTAGGATCTTGAGTACGACTAATGTATCCTAACTCACTTAAATTAATAAGACCTCTTGCGACATTACTTTTATCAATATGCATGGTCTTAGTTAGTTCTTCTTGAGAAATCCCTGGATGACGATTGATTTCTAAAAGATAATTGGCTTGATATCCTTTAAGCCCATACTCTTTGAATACTTCATTCCGATATAGAATATTTGATCTCTCGATTATACTAATTGTTTTGTTAATTGGTATCATAGGTCTCCATTCGTTGCGTGCGCAACTATTATATCAAAAATCAAATCTTTTTAACATAGTAATTTAGTTGATAAATGATAAAATTAAATTGAGGTAACACACATGATTAAAATTGGGATACTAGGATGTGGCAAAATAGCCCATCGATTTGTAAAAGGTGCTTTTGAAACCAGTAATTCAATGATTGTGGCATGTGCAGCTCGTGAATTGGAACGAGCTCAAGCATTTGCGGATTTGTATCAAATCTATTCAGTTTATGGAGATTATGAATCATTGGTTAATGATCCAGAAGTACAGGCAATTTATGTCGCAACGCCTCCTTTTATGCATGAAGAACATATTCGCCTTTGTTTGAATCATAATAAACATGTCATATCTGAAAAACCATTTGTATCTAATTCAAATGTTGTGAAAGAGTTATTTGATTTAGCAAAATCTAAGAGTTTAGTTCTTATGGAAGCGAATAAAACCGTATTTACACCTACTTGGGTGGATATAAAACGAAAAATTGAAGAAAATGCGATTGGAGATGTACTTTATGCGGAAGGATCATATACCTATCGATTTCCAACCAATGAACATTGGGTATTTGATAAAGATAAGATGGGAGGTGGAATGTTTGATGTGGGTGTATATCCACTAACAGTTGCGCTTTATCTTTTTGGATTAAAAATAAAACAGATGAGGAAGATGAAAATTGTAAATTCAAAAGGTTCAGATGATTTAACGCATATGTTAATTCAGTATCCTAATCAATGTTTGGTAAGTGTTAAGGGTGGAATCGGGATCGAAACAGATAATCATTTTACACTGTATGGAACAGAGGGTAAGATTCGTTGCCCACGTTTCTCAAAGAGTAATTATTATTTTATTGAACGATATGGTTCACCTGAGGAGACGGTTAAACTTGAATTTAACAGTGAGTTCGCGTTTGAGATTGAGCATTTCTCAAAGTGCATAGAGGAGGGATTAATTGAAAGTCCAATTATGTCAGAAGAGATGTCAATTACTATCGTTGATTTAATTAATGAGGAGTCATATGAGTAAATATACAAAGTGTGTGGATTCAAAAAATTGTTTAAGCATAGATGAAATTACAATTGAAGGGAATTATGTTTTTGGAGATGCAATCGATCGTTTAGCGAAATTCGAATCATTTTATGAAGAGATTGAAAGAAATCAAATTGAATTATCAAATCAATTAGATGGATTAAGAAATGAAGGAAAAGATAAAACAGTCGAGTTTAAAGAACTTTTCACAAAGAAACTTGTGAACAACAATGTGATGGCATTTTTACGTTATCATGGCTTAGCCCCCAAAAAATAGGAGGATTTATGTTACATCTACATGTCCTGTATACTACAGTTGAGAATCGAAGAGATGAGTTTTATGAGTTAATAAATGAATTGGGTATTGCACAGAAATCGAGGAATGAAGAAGATAATATCAAGTATGATTACTACATTCCTTATGGCACTGAGAATCAAATTTTCTTACTGGAGATTTGGAAAACGAAGGAAGGTTTTGAAGCACATAAGAAGACTGAACATTTTCTAAAACTACAGGAATTAAAAGAAGATTACATTGAAGGCACAAAACTTGATATATTCGAAATACTTTGAAACACTGTTTCAATAAAATGTTTTAATTATGATTAAATACTTTAATTTTAGAGTGCTATACTAAAATTAACACTTAAGGAGGATTTATGCTCGATAAGAATTTTTTATGGGGTGGCGCAACTGCCGCTAACCAATGTGAAGGTGGATATAATGAAGGGGGTAGAGGTTTAGCAAATGTGGATGTGACTCCACATGGTAAAGATCGATATCCAGTATTAGCAGGTAAGATGAAGATGTTAGAGTTGGATGATGAACATTATTATCCAGCCCTAAAATCAATTGATATGTATCATCATTTCCGTGAAGATATTAAATTGTTCGGAGAAATGGGATTTAAAACCTATCGTTTATCGATTGGTTGGACTCGTATTTTCCCAAAAGGAGATGAGTTAGAACCAAATGAAGAAGGTTTGAAATTCTATGAAGAATTATTCAAAGAATGTCATAAGTATGGAATTGAACCACTTGTTACGATTACTCACTTTGATTGTCCTATTCATTTGATTAAAGAATATGGTGGATGGAGAAATCGAAAATTAATTGAATTCTATCAGCGCTTAGTTACTGTGCTTTTCAATCGTTATAAAGGTTTAGTCAAATACTGGTTAACCTTTAATGAAATCAATATGATTCTACACGCACCATTTATTGGTGGAGGAATTGTATTTGATGAAGGCGATAACGAAGAACAAATTAAGTTTACTGCGGCTCATAATCAACTTGTCGCAAGTGCATATGCGACAAAAATTGCACATGAAGTTGATCCAAATAATAAAGTCGGTTGTATGTTGGCAGCAGGCAATTATTATCCATATACTTGCCATCCAGAAGATGTGTTTAAGGCAATGAACTTAGACCGCGAGAACTATTTCTTCATAGATGTACAATCACGTGGTGAATATCCTAAGTATGCATTGAAACAACTTGAACGTGAAAAGATTGATGTTGGCATGACTGAAGAAGATAAGAAAGTTCTAAAAGAAAATACCGTTGATTTTATCTCTTTTAGTTATTATGCAAGTCGTACCGCTAGTGCAGATCCTGAGGTCAATAAAACTACAGCTGGAAATATTTTTGCGAGTGTAAAAAATCCATATCTTAAAGCAAGTGAATGGGGTTGGCAAATTGATCCACTTGGATTAAGAATAACGATGAATATGTTATATGATCGTTACCAAAAGCCATTGTTTATTGTTGAGAATGGATTAGGTGCGAAAGATGTATTAACTGAAAAGGGTGAAGTTATTGATGATTATCGTATTGATTATCTAAGAGCTCACATTAAATCATTTATGGATGCGGTAGAATTGGATGGTATAGAACTATGGGGTTATACACCATGGGGTTGTATCGATCTTGTATCTGCTGGTACAGGTGAAATGAGTAAACGTTATGGCTTCATTTATGTGGATCGTGATGATGCAGGTAATGGTTCACTTAAACGTTCTAAGAAAAAATCATTTACATGGTATAAGAATGTTATTTCATCCAATGGTGAAAAACTATAATTAACGAGCTGTCTCATAAGACAGCTTTAATTCGATTTCAATTTGATTGACATGTCAACTAACTGTTCCTATAATAATTAACATGTCAAAGCACAAAGAAATGATTCATACAAATGTAGGTCGATTAATTTCTATTTTATATCGACATGCACAAATGTTTCATAACCAACAATTAAAGGATATTAACATCAGTTCAAGTGAGTTTCCTTTTCTATTGTATTTAAGTTCAATAGATGGAGTTACTCAAGAAACGTTTGCACAATTCTATGGAATGGATAAAGCAGCGGTTACTCGTACTATCCAATCCCTTGAAGAAAAAGGATATGTTTATCGTGCAAAGAATAAAGATGATATGAGGTGTAATCATATTTTTCTAACCGAAAATGCAAAAGTAATTCTACCCGAGCTAAAATTAAGAGTTGATCGTTGGAGTTCCTATTTAAAAGAAGGATTAGATGAAAAAGAAGTTGAGACTGTTTTAAGAATATTAAATCAAATGGTTGAAAAAGTTGAGAATACGAGAAATGGAGAATTTAAGTAATGGGATATAAGAATCCTCTTGGTGAAGAGAAAATTGGTAAGTTGTTAATAAAGTTTTCAGTTCCAGCCATAATTGGGATGTTAGTGAGTGCTTTGTATAATATCGTTGATCGAATTTTTATTGGTAATGCGCTTGATCTAGGGAAAAATGGACTGGCTGGAATTACCATTGGGTTTCCGCTCATGTTAATTATGTTAGCGATTGGTGTTTTATTTGGTGTCGGTGGCGCTACACTGTTTTCGATTCGTTTAGGTCAAAAGCGTGAAGTAGAAGCTGAACATGTATTAGGTAATTCTTTCATTCTAATGATTATTGCAGGTGTTTCATATATGATCCTTGGCCAAATATTCTTAGAACCATTGCTTAAGTTATTTGGTGCGAGTGAAGTTGTTTTACCATTCTCTATAAAATACATGCGTATTATTTTCTTTGGGACTACCTTTCAAATTCTAAGCATGGGACTCAATCATTTTATACGTGCCGATGGTAGTCCTAAGATTGCGATGATGACTATGTTTATTGGTGCAGGTATAAACATAATATTAGATCCAATCTTTATCTTTGGATTAAATATGGGTATGGCTGGTGCTGCACTTGCGACAATAATTGCACAAGGTGTATCTGCATCTTGGGTTGTTTTACATTTCTTAGGTAGACATAGTAAGGCAAAATTAAGAGTTAAGAACTTAATTCTTGATTCGAAAATTGTAAATAAAATTGTATCACTGGGTATGCCAGGTTTCTTATTACAACTTGCAAGTTCTTTACTTAACACGTTATTAAATCGTAATTTATTTATATATGGTGGTGATATTGCGGTTTCAGGTATGGGTATTATCAACAGTATTCAAACGCTGATGTTAATGCCTATCATTGGTCTAAATCAAGGGGTCCAACCCATCATTAGTTTTAATTTTGGCGCAAAGAAATTCGAACGAGTTAAAGAAGCGGTTAAATTAGGTATTAGTGCCGCAACAGTAATCGTAGTTTTAGGTTTCTTAATGACTCGATTAATCCCATCTTTATTGGTTTCAATGTTCAATCGTGAAGCTGACCTCTTGGCATTTGGAACGATGGCGATTGGCTCATGGTTCTTAATGATGCCTGTTGTAGGTTTCCAAATTATTGCGGCGAACTTCTTCCAAGCGATTGGACGTTCAAAAACGGCAATGTTTCTAACATTAACGCGTCAAATTATATTTTTGATTCCAGCGGTTATTATATTTCCACAATTTTGGGGTGTTGAAGGATTGCTTTATGCGGCTCCATTTGCGGATTTATTGGCTGCTATCTTAACTGGATATTTCTTTCTCAAAGTTTTACATGACTTAACCCACTTAAGTGTTCAATCAAATGAAAATCCAATTGTAGTTGAGAGTTTATTAGAAGTTTAGGCATCTAACAAGCTAAATATTTGTTAGAATGATAATGTTATCGTTGTGATGAGGGACAAAATGAAAAAAATGATTTTAACTTTCTTGTTTATTTCACTTAATATTGTGATTACAGGGATTGGTGCTAGTTTAGGGATTAAAGCTGCAGTAGGGGTTGGTGCATGGGATGCACTATCTCAAAGTGTATCAACGGTTATTGGTATGAAGATTGGTACATTCTCTATGTTGTTAAATATTAGTTGTGTTGTACTCCAATTTTTAATGTTAGGTAAACGATTTAAGCCAATCGCATTACTACAAGTGTTTGTCGCAATCTTATTGGGCTATGTCGTTAATTTTATGTATTACACGATCTATGCGAATCTTGTGATTGAAGCTTATTGGATTAATTTGAGCCTTTATGTTCTTTCTGTATTGATTATTGTTATAGGTGTTGCGAACATTATGGCAATGAACTTTATCAGTTTCCCATTAGAAGGTGCTTGTATTGTTATATCAGATCGATTCAAATTGAATTTTGGTAAAGTTAGACAATGGGTTGATATCATTTCAATTATCATTGCCTTAGCTGTCGCATTTTTTTTCCAAAATAATATTACAGTTCGAGAAGGGACAGTCATTGGTATGTTAATGTTTGGACCACTACTCGATCGAATCATGCATTTTGTTAGACCTAGACTTGAGAAGTTTGGATTAGTTTACAATCAATAACTCGAAAGAGTTATTTTCTTTTTAAATATGATTATATTTAAAGATGACAATATTATGATTGAATTCTTTTGTAATAAATTGTAAAATCATACTTGCAATGCAAGACTGATTATAATTAATGGAGAAGGTTAAATATGGATTTTAACTTGAAGTGCATAGATGAAAACACACTTACAACTCTAAATCAAACAATTCCTTTTCCTGTGCTTATTTTTAATCAGGATGGCCCCCTTTATTTTGATGAAAAAGTTGAAGAAATGTTATGTAAAGAGAACTATAATATTTCTTATATTGATATATTTCACTCATTTCATGATGCGTATAAACCAAAGAGAGTTGAACTTATTCTACTTAATCCTAAATTGGAAAAAATTTGGATAAGTACGATTGGAGAGTTAGTTGAATATCAAGGTAAAGCTGCGATTATAGTATATATCATAGATAAAATTGATAAAGCTCCAAATGATGGTGAGATTTTACGCTTATCCAAATTAAGGCAATATATGTTAGAGATTAATCAATCCATTGTGAATGTATCTGATTTAAAACGAACATTTTATCTAATTTTATCGAATGCGCTTAAAGCTTTAGAGAATTCATCTTTAGGTTCTATATTCATTAAAAATAATGATGTTTTTGAAGTTGTATCTTATATTGGTTTTGATAAGAGTATCGAAGATTTCAAACTTCCAGTAGTCGATTCATTCTTATATCGAAATACGGATGGAAAGATGGATCGTATTTCAAATATAAAAAAAATTGAAATGAATGATCAGTTTTATCCTGTAAAAACGTATGCAGGGGATGATGTTTACATAAAATCAGAAATAAGTGCACCAATTTATATCAATGGTGAATTATATGGAATGATTAACTTAGATTCATTAAATGAAAATGCGTTTGATGAAAATGATTATTCATCCATGGAATTTATTAGTACAAATGTACAAATAGCGATTTCCAATCAATTATCGTATATTGAGAAATCAAGATTAGCCATGTTTGATCCTCTTACAAAACTGTATAATCGTCATTACTTTGAGGAACAATTTCTTGTTTATAAACGTCGTGCGAGTCGTTATGAGGAAGAATTTCATTTAGCATTATTTGATGTGGATGATTTAAAAGTTGTGAATGATCTTCATGGACATTCGGTAGGTGATTTAGTCATTAAACGGATCGCGTCTGAGATTCAAGCACATACACGTAAGAGTGATGTGATAGCTCGATATGGCGGAGATGAGTTTATTGGACTTTTCGTTGGGACAAGTTTTGATCATCTTCATCAGAAAATCCAAAAAATTGAAATAGAAATCAATAAGAATCCAATGGGGATTAATGAGAAACTAGTTTATTTCAATTTTAGCTTTGGGATTGCGACTTTTCCAAAGGATGGGGATAGTTTAAGTGAGTTATTAGAAGTAGCGGATAAACGTATGTACAATGATAAAGAGAATAAGGTTTATTTACCTGAGTCTAGTTAATTCTAGACTTTTTAATTGATTAATAAGAATTTTAGTGCACATTCTAGTGTATAATGACATTTATGAATGAGGAGTTTATGATGAAAAAAATAGCAATATTAACAGATTCAGGGAGCGGGATTAGTCAAATAGAGGCTAAGGAACTTGGAATATTTGTACTACCATTACTCGTGATGGTGGATGGTAAAACATATCAAGATGGGGTAGAAATCCAGTTAAATGAGTTGTATACCTTATTAGAGGAAAAGAAACATCCTAAGACTTCAACGCCTTTATATCAAAGCATTGAAAACATCTTAGTTAAGATTAAAAATTTAGGATATACAGATGTCATCGCAATTCCATTAACATCAGGTTTATCAAGTACATTTCAATCCATCACGATTGCAGCTCAAGAAGCAAACATAAATTTACATTTAGTAGATGTATACAGTACATGTATGATTCAAAATCATTGTGCACGTTTAGCTCAAGAATACATTAATGAAAATAAAGATATCGAGTTTGTAGTGAATGAATTAAATCGAATTATTAGTCTATCCAATACTATTATTCTTCCAAATGATTTAGATTATTTAAAACAAGGTGGACGATTAACACCACTTGCCGCATCGCTTGCAAGTATGTTTAAGATTCGTCCAGTCTTACAATTAAATCAGTCTGTATTAGGTAAGATTGATGTGTTAAATAAAGTTAGAACCGATCGTAAAGCTCTTGAGTTAGCAATCGATACCTTAGATCAAACATTTAAAGGTAAAAAAGTTAGAATATATATTATTCATAGTGCTGCAGATGAACGTTGTGCAATGGCTAAAGAATTACTCATCTCTAAAGGGTATTCAGAAACATGTATATCAATACATGCGATAGCGGCTGTTATAGCATCACATACAGGATTGGATTGTTTAGGCATTCAATTTATTGTAGAGGATTAAGATGGCATTAGTTCACTTAGTAGGTAACTATCCCATTCAACAAACAATTCAATGGATTAAACAAGAATTACCAAAAATCGCATTATCTCTTGAGTTTGTGGATGAAGGTTCAATTGATTCAGATTCTTATTTAATTGTATAAGAGAAGTATTTTATGCGAGTGAAGAATCGTGTAAGTTTGAGTATAATGTTAAAAGAAGTCAATCAGAGAACTGAAATTATTGCGATTGGATCTGGTGCTGGTCAAGGTGCTTTGCTTAGTTTTGATTGGGGAAGTGAAGAAGATTTTGTGACTGATTTTACCCGTTTTATGGAAAGTTTTGGTTTTATGAAATATTAAATCGCTTAGGCGATTTTTTTATTGAGAACTTCGAAATTATAGGGATTGTGATACAATAGAAATAACGATAAATGGAGTACTATCATGGACACGAAAATGATAAGCTTAAGCAAAATTGAATCAAAAAAGGGAATGGAACTTATAATGAAGGATGTTCCTTCTATCAAAGATGATGAAATATTAGTTAAAGTATTGGCCGCATCTGTTTGTGGTACAGATGTACATATATATTCTTGGGATAATTGGGCACAGAATCGTATTAAGAACATACCTCAAACAATGGGGCATGAGTTGGCTGGTGAGGTTGTAAAAGTTGGAAGTCGTGTTAATACAGTTAAGATAGGAGATATCGTATCTGCAGAAACACATGTCGTATGTAATGAATGTGAATTCTGTTTAACGGGACGTGCACATATATGTAAAAATACATCAGTATTAGGAGTTGATCGTGATGGTGCATTTGCACAATATGTCGCAATCCCAGCTGCTAATGCTTGGAAAAATGATCCAACCGTTCCGCCTGAATATTTATCGATTCAAGAACCTTTGGGAAATGCGGTACATACTGTTTTAGCTCAGGACGTGATTGGAAAAACAGTTGCGATTGTTGGAGTTGGGCCAATCGGAATTATGGCGGTAGATGTCGCTAAAGCTGTTGGGGCATCACGTGTATTTGCGATTGATGTGAATGAATATAGATTAAATTTAGCTAAGAAAGTTGGGGCAGATGTTTGTTTAAATGCGTTTGATAAAGATCTTGTTCAACAAGTACTTGATTTAACGGATGGTTCTGGTGTTGATGTTATATGTGAAATGTCGGGAAATGGAATTGCGCTTAATCAAGCGTTTGACTATCTAAAATTAGGAGGTCATATCTCTATTCTTGGTGTTCCAACCAAAAAAATAGAAATTGATGTCGCTAATCATATCGTATTTAAAGGAATCACTATTCATGGTATTACAGGTCGTAAGATGTATGAAACGTGGTACCAAGTAAAAGGTTTGATTCAAAGTGGTAAGTTACATTTAAAGGATATCGTTACACACAAACTCCATTACTCAGAGTATCAAAAGGCGATGGATTTAATGGAAAGTGGTAATTGTGGGAAGATTGTTTTAATGTTCAATCAGGAGAAAACGAATGACTAATATTCATGATTTAGATTTCTTAAGTAAACAAGTCCAAGATTTAAAGGATCAAGGTGTTTATCGAAAAATTCCTGTTCTAGAATCTGCGAATGATGCGGAAGTTATGATCGATGGAAAATTGGTTATTAATCTATGTTCGAATAATTATCTAGGTTTCGCGACACATCCACGTTTAAAGAAAGCCGCAATTGATGCGATTGAAAAATACGGGGTTGGCGCTGGTGCGGTAAAAACAATTGCTGGGAATTTGAATCTTCATGAAGATTTAGAGGAAGCACTTGCGATATTTAAAAAAGAAGAAGCTGTCATGTTGTTTCAATCGGGATTTAATTGTAATGCTGGAGTGATTCAAGCTATCACCCAAGCTGGCGATTTAATTATTTCAGATGAACTAAATCATGCGTCCATTATAGATGGTGTACGTTTATCACGCGCTGATAAGACTGTGTTTAAACATTCAGATATGAATGATTTGGAACGTGTTTTAATTGAAAAACGGGATAAATACAATCAAGTATTAATTATTACAGATGGTGTATTCTCAATGGATGGTGATTTAGCGAAATTGCCTGAGATAGTTGAGTTAGCTGAAAAATATAGATGCTTAACCTATGTCGATGATGCGCATGGGTCTGGTGTACTAGGTGAGAATGGACGAGGTACTGTCGATCATTTCCATCTACATGGTCGTATTGACTTTACCATTGGTACATTATCGAAAGCTTTTGGTGTGATCGGTGGTTATGTGGCTGGAAAGAAGGTTATGAAAGAATGGTTAGCGCATCGTGCTCGTCCATTATTATTCTCTACCTACTTACCACCTGCAGTCGTAGCACCTTTAATTGAAGCGGTAAAAATGTTAAGTGAATCAGATGAGTATACTAAGGCTTGTTGGGATAATGCAAATTACTTTAAAGACAAGATGAAAGAAGCTGGATTTAATATCGGTCATTCTGAAACACCGATAACTCCTGTGTTTATTGGCGATGAAGCTAAGACGGTATTATTTTCTAAGACATTATTAAATGAAGGTGTTTATGTTTCTCCGATTATTTTCCCAACTGTCCCAAAAGGAACAGGCAGGGTACGTGTTATGGTGAGTGCAGCTCACACGAAAGCACAGCTTGATCAAGCGATTGATTGTTTTATCAAAGTGAAAAATAGTTTAGACGTATAACCAAAGTTTACTTTGGTTTTTTTATGGGCAATTTGAAATCTTGAAAAAAATACCTATGATATAATCAATTCATTGAATTAAGGAGTACTATGCGAACATTTAAATATAATGTATTGGAAGTTATTAAAAAACGATGGTCTGCACGAGCATTTAGTGATGAACTTGTTGAAAAGGATGATATTTATGCATTACTTGAAGCCGCATGTTATGCGCCATCTGCTATGAATGAACAACCTTGGCGATTTATAGTTGGTTATGGAAATGATGCACTCTTAAAACTTCGAGAGAGTTTGACATTAAGTAATCAAGAATGGGCGAATAAAGCACCTGTGTTAGTTTGCTTATTGTCACATCGCTTTCATGCGCGTAATGGTAAAGAGAATAAGTTCCATGTATTTGATAGTGGAAGTGCGTTTGCGTTTCTAAGTTTAGAGGCAACGAATAGAGGGTTAATTGCTCATCCTATGGGTGGATTTGATAAGGAAAAGGTTAGAGAAGATTTCAAGATTAGTGATGAGTACGATATTGTCTTAATGATTGCGATAGGATATCTTGGGGATAAATCTTTGTTAAGTGAATCAAATCAATTAAGAGAGAATCCAGGAAGTCGAAAATCTTTTGAAGAGAATATAATTGTTGAATAAATTGATTGGATATACGATACAATAAAAATAAGGAGATAGGGTATGAAGAAAAATATTGGTGTGATTGGAATGGCTGTAATGGGTAAGAATTTAGCGTTGAATATTGCGGATCATGGTTATTCTGTTGTGATTTACAATCGTACAGCGGATGTTATGCAAGAAGTATTAAATGAGAATCCAAATTCTGGTTTATTTGGTGCAAAGACGCTTGAAGAACTCGTTGAGGAACTAGAAGTACCTCGTAAAATAATATTAATGGTCAAAGCTGGAAAACCTGTAGATGGTATCTTGGAACAATTAATCCCTCTTATTGATAAAGGGGATATTGTGGTTGATGCAGGGAATTCTTTCTATTTAGATACCATTCGAAGAGAGAAATACTACAGTGAATTAGGGTTTAACTTTGTTGGAATGGGTGTTTCTGGGGGTGAAGAGGGTGCTCGATTTGGACCAGCGATTATGCCTGGTGGTAGTTTAGAGGCTCATGCACAATTAAAACCTATTTTAGAGGCAATATCCGCGAAAGTAGATGGAGAACCATGTACAACCTACATTGGCTCGGATGGGGCAGGACACTATGTTAAAATGGTCCACAATGGAATTGAATATGGAGATATGGAACTCATTTCAGAAGCCTATCATTTATTAAAGGATGTGGCTGGATTAAACAATAAAGAATTAGCAGAAGTCTTTACTGAATGGAATAAGGGGGATTTAAATTCTTATTTAATTGAAATCACAAGTCATATCTTTAACACAAAAGATGATTTAAGTGATGCGGATATAATCGATGTGATAAAAGATAACGCAGGACAAAAAGGCACTGGTATTTGGACAACGAAAGAATCTATGGATTTAGGGGTTCATACATCAGTTATCACAAGTGCCGTATTTGCACGCTTTATTTCTGCTCGAAGAAATGAACGAATTCAAGCTAAGAATGTATTACCTGTTAATACGACAAAGATTGAGGTCAATCGACCTGAATTTATTGAAAAAGTAAGATTAGCTTTATACCTATCTAAGATTGTATCTTATGCACAAGGGTTTGTGTTATTAGCGGATGCCGCAAAACAATATAATTGGAAATTGGATTTCAAATCAATATCTAAAATCTTTAGAGGTGGATGTATCATTCGTGCTCAATTCTTAAATCGAATATCGGAAGCGTATGAAAAGAATCCTAACTTAGAAAACTTACTATTAGATGATTACTTTATGGATATCGTGAAGAATGGTTTAAGCGCATTACGAGAAGTCAATTCAGTTGCGATTTTAAGTGGTATTCCAGTACCTGCATTAAACTCCGCGATTAGTTATTATGATGCATATAGAAGTGATTCACTCAGTACTAACTTAGTTCAAGCTCAACGTGATTACTTTGGTGCTCATACTTATGAGCGTTTAGATCGAGAAGGATCCTTCCACTTTGAAAGCTGGGGAAAAGATGTTTAAGAATCCAAGTCTTGTCTTTACTATTTTTGGATCAACCGGTGATTTAACCTATCGCAAGCTTTTGCCTGCACTCTATCATTTAAAACATCGGAATCGACTAACGGATGATACTGTTATTCGATGTATCGGACGAAAAGAGTACAGTAAAGATGAATACATCTCTATCATTGAACCTTGGGTAAAGAAACAAACTCGTTTTTCGTTTAATCAAGATACATTCAATGAGTTTGTGAAACACATTCAATACATTAAAATGGAATTCACAAACAAAGATGCTTACTCCACTTTATTAGACTATCCAGTCGGATTAGACAACTTATACTACTTTGCGGTTGCGCCAGAGTATTTTACGGTTATCGCAGAGGGTTTAAATCATGTGAATTATTTAAATAATTTTAAACATCGTGTTATCTTAGAAAAGCCTTTTGGGGATTCACTTGAACATGCGATTGAGGTAAATAAAGTATTAACGAATTTATTTGGTTCTGAGAATCTATATCATATCGATCATTATTTAGGTAAAGAAATGATACAAAACATTCTTGCGATACGATTTGGAAATCGTATGTTTGAATCGGTATGGAATCATGAGAATATTGAACAGATTCAAATCACCGCATCTGAAACAGTTGGGGTTGAGACACGTGGTTCGTACTATGAACAAGCCGGCGCATTGAAAGATATGTTACAAAATCATTTGTTGCAGATTATGAGTTATGTCGTGATGGATAAACCAAATACCTTAAACAGTTCGGAAATGTTAGTTAAACAGAAAAGTATTATGGAAGGAATTCGTTTAGATGAAATTGTATTAGGTCAATATGATAATAACGATGAGTATATGGCGTATCGATCTGAGAAGAATGTACATCCAAATTCACAGATTGAAACCTATGCGGCAGTTAAGGTACATATCAATAAAGGGCAACTTAAAGATGTGCCTATTTATCTACGTACAGGTAAACGCTTAAAACAACGAGCAACCTATATCAAGATTATCTTTAGGCCTTCTTCGTCTAACTTATACTCAAATTTACACCAAGAAGTTATTACGATAAAAGTTCAACCGGATGAAGGAATTAGCTTGAGTTTTAATGCGAAAAAACCAGGCACAATCAATACGATTACAGATGTGAAGATGGACTTTTGTCAAAGTTGTATTTTAGAGAATCGAATCAATACGCCTGAAGCGTATGAGAGACTCTTAGATGATGCGTTTAACCATGATGATACCTTATTTACTCCATGGCCAATTGTAGAAATGAGTTGGAAGTTTGGGGAATCTGTTCGTGATCTAGTTAAGCGTGAGAATAAATCTTTAGTTTCATATCCAGCGAACTCTCAAGGTCCTAAAGAAGCAGATGAAATGTTAAAAAATGATGGATTTGAATGGTTAGATGAGGATGAAATATCCTATTAGGTGAACTATGCGAAAGAAATGTGGATTAGCTTTAAGTGGTGGTGGGATTAAGGCATTTAGTCAAGTTGGAGTCGTAAAGTTTCTTAAAGAAAATGGTTTTAAGTTTGATGGATTCTCTGGGACGAGTATGGGATCTATTATTGCGACTTTATTAGCGCATGATGTTCCTATTAGTCAAGTTGAGAATAGTATATTAAAGATTGAGAAAATAATCATAGATGAAAAATTATTAGACGCATCCAATGCACAAGTTTTTCCATTAATTACACGATCAATAACTGGATTAATCGATCCAAGTCGATTTGTTAGAATTATTGAAGAAGAATTTGAACAATATAATATTAAGCACATTAAAGATGTAAAGTTTCCTTTAGTGATTACTTCGGTTGATTTAATTACAGGTAAAATTGTTTACTTTACCAACCGTAAAGAATTAATTAAATCTCCTTATAAATATTTTGTTATTATGGATGATGTGTTACTCATAGACGCAATACGAGCATCTTGTTCATTCCCAATGGTCTTTGCGACAATGGACTTCAGAGATATGCAGTTAGTCGATGGAGGTGTACTTATGAATATACCGGTTGCGCCACTTAAAAGTATGGGATTAGAAAAAGTACTATCGATTTCAATGGATAGTTTTAATGAATACCAAGCTAGTACAAAAGTAACTGAGATTGGGGGGCGTATTATTGATTTAATGGCAAATCAATCTACCAATGCGATGTTAAGCTTATCAGACTATAATATCAATGTGTTTGATAAGAAGATTGGGATTTTCTCGTTTGGTCAAGGTAAAAACGCAATCAATTTAGGATACCAAGTATCACAAATAGAAAAAAAGAGTATTCTTGAATTCAAGAAGACTCTAAATAAATTTTTCTTTTAGATAATTTCGATGAACTGTAATAATAGGGAGTGATTCACTCTCTTTTTTTGTGACCCAAATAAAATCAGGAATTTCGTGTGTAATAGTTGCGATATAGAAATTTATATTCCAGATTTTATGGCTAAATATATGTTTTACTGATTGATCAAATGTTAAATCTATTTGATTGAATTGATCTAGTCTTGGAAGTCGATAATAACCACTCATTAATTTATCATTATGATTTAATGTTAGTGCGAATTGATTTTGATTGTTCATACATAATACAATATCAATTTTTTCTTCATTTTTAGTGAGTTGTTTAGCTGGCTTTGGATAATCATTTACAGTATTCGTAACATACGCATTACACATCAATTGAAGAGGGCATTTATCACATTTTGCAGGTTTATTGCATACCAATGCACCTAACTCCATTAAAGCTTGGGTAAGGTGTGTGGGTTCAACCGTATTCATCCATTCTTCGATTTGTGTTTTTACAAACGTATAGAAATATTTCTTATCCAAGGTTTCATCAAGTGTATATAATCTACTCATAACCCGTTTTACATTCCCATCGATCGCGGCTGTTTTTTCATTGAAACAAATCGATGCGATTGCGCTTGATGTATAATCTCCAATTCCAGGTAATCCTTCAATATCACCTTTTGTGTTTGGGAATGTATTATTAAAGTCTTGTTTAATGATAAGCGCTGCTTTCTTAATATTTTTAACCCTTGAATAATAGCCTAAGCCTTCCCATAATCGATAGAGTTCCTCATCTTCTGACAAAGTTAATTCTTCAAGTGTAGGATACTGATTCATCCATCTTTCATAATAAGGAATAAGTGTATCAATTTGGGTTTGTTGGGCCATGATTTCACTGATCCATACACGATATGGATCTTGGTTTTTACGGAAAGGTAAATCTCTTTTATTTTCTAAGTACCACTGTACGAGTTTGTGTTGAATTTGCATAAGGTTATTATAAATAAAAGACAGATTAAAAGCGAGATAACTCGCTTCTAATAGTTTATATCGTGTCCTTCTGGCTATAAGGGAGGGAAATGAAGATTCAGAAGGAAAGGTCATTTGTTTTTCTTGTCTATATTATATAGAATGTTTAAATGCTTAGTGTGAAAGCTATGTGAAAGATATTTTACATGTGTTGTATCAAATGTGATATAATGCTTTAGTTTAGTAAAAGAGGGCCTGAATGAGAAATAAAAAGATTATTAATATAGCGGTTATCGCTCACGTAGATGCAGGGAAAAGTACATTAGTTGATGCGTTTTTAGATCAGTCCAATGTCTTTAGACAAAATGAAGTACATGTGGAACAAGTCATGGACTCCAATGATTTAGAACGTGAAAGAGGAATTACGATCTATTCAAAGAATTGTAGTATTATGGTTGGTGAAACAAAAATTAATATTGTCGATACTCCAGGCCATGCGGATTTTTCATCTGAAGTAGAACGTATTATTCGTACTGTAGATACTGTTATCTTGTTAGTTGATTCTAGTGAAGGTCCAATGCCTCAAACTCGATTTGTCTTACAGAAATCACTTGAAATGGGATTAAAACCGATTCTATTAATAAATAAAATTGATAAACAAGATCAACGTGCAGAAGTTGTGGTTGATTTAGTATATGATTTATTCCTTTCATTGGATGCGACTGATGAACAACTTGATTTCCCAATTCTTTATGGAATTGCACGTCAAGGAATTGTTAAATATAAAATGGAAGATACCAATACTGACTTACAACCATTATTTGAAACAATCATTAAACATGTTGGGACATACCCAGATTTGGATGATGAGCCAACTCAATTACAAGTTAGTTCATTAGCATATGATGAATATATCGGTCGATTAGGGATTGGTCGATTGTTTAAAGGTACATTACGCGTAGGACAATCCGTTATGGTTGTTCGTGGTCAATCCAGTATTCGTCAAAGTATATCTCAATTATTTACTTATGAAGGTTTAAAACGTATTCCTGTTCAAGAAGTTCATAGCGGCGATATCGTTATAATCGGTGGTATTCAAGATGTATATATTGGGGATACTCTTTGTGATCCTAATAATATTCAAGCTATGCCTTTAATCACGATTGAAGAACCAACATTATCCATGAACTTTTTAGTCAATGATTCACCATTCGCGGGTAAGAGTGGTAAGTATGTTACTTCACGAAATATTAAAGAACGTTTAATGAAAGAATTAGAAGTCAACGTAGGATTAAAAGTAGAATCACTTGAATCAACGAATAAATTTAAAGTATCAGGTCGTGGTGAATTACATTTAACGATTTTGGTTGAAAATATGCGTCGTGAAGGGTATGAGCTTGCGGTGAGTCGTCCAGAAGTTATCTATCGTTATATAGATGGTAAACGTATGGAACCGACAGAAGAAGTTATTACAACAGTTCCAGAAGAATACAGTGGAGTTGTTATTTCTAAATTAAATCTAAGAAAAGCACAGATGGAAAATATGGATGAAAAGGGTGGTTATGTGACCATTACTTGGAAAGCTCCAACTCGTGCATTAATTGGTTATCGTAGTGAGTTTATCAATGATACACGTGGTGAAGGGACGATTATTCGTCAATTTGCAGGATATACGGAGTATGTTGGAGAAATGCCAAGACGTTCGAATGGATCGATGATTTCAACAGAAACAGGTGTTGCGATGACCTATTCTATCTTTAACCTTCAAGAAAGAGGTATGTTCTTTATTGGACCTCAAACAGATGTTTATGAAGGTATGATTATTGGTATGGCTTCACGTGATTTGGATATGGAAGTTAACCCTACCAAGAACAAGAAGTTAACCGCAATTCGTTCTTCAGGAAATGATGAGGCAATGCGTTTAGTTACGCCTCGTCAATTAACACTTGAATATGCGGTTGAATTTATTAATGATGATGAGTTGGTTGAGGTTACACCAGCCGCAATTCGTTTACGTAAAAAGCACTTAAAAGCACATGAACGTAAATCTGCGAATCGTTTATCAAGAATTGAAGAAGAAGACGCATTGAATGCATTAAATGAGGAATAATATGAGTGAATTTTCATTTGAAATAACCCATGTCTGTAAACAATCTGGTGCACGTTGTGGTATTTTACATACTCCCCATGGAGATGTTTTAACCCCAATGTTTATGCCTGTTGGTACACTTGCGACAGTGAAGTATTTATCACCTGAAGAGATTCAAGAGATTAATGCAGGTGTTATTTTAGCTAATACCTATCACTTATGGTTAAGACCAGGTGAGAATATCGTTAAAGAAGCAGGTGGCTTACATAAGTTTATGAATGTAAAGAATCCTATTTTAACGGATTCTGGTGGATTCCAAGTATTTTCACTTTCTGAAAATCGAAAGATTACGGAAGAAGGTGTCTATTTCAAAAATCATCTTAATGGTGATTCTTTGTTTCTATCACCTGAAAAGGCAATTCAAATCCAAAATGATTTAGGGGCAGATATTATCATGAGTTTTGATGAATGTCCGCCATATCCAGCAAGCTATGACTACATGAAACAAAGTGTAGAGCGCACCTTGCGTTGGGCAAAAAGAGGGAAGGATGTTCATAACAATCCTGCTCAAGCTCTTTTTGGGATTGTACAAGGTGGAGAATTTGAAGATCTACGAGAATACTCAGCTAAATCACTTGTTGAGATGGACTTTGTGGGTTATTCAATCGGTGGAACCTCGGTTGGTGAAACGAAAGAGACGATGTACAAGATGATTGATTATGCGATAAAACACTTACCACTTGAAAAACCTCGATATTTAATGGGAGTTGGATCAACGGATGCGATTCTAGAAGGTGTTTTACGTGGTGTTGATATGTTTGATTGTGTTTTACCAACACGTATTGCACGTCATGGAACTCTTATGACATCTGAAGGAAGACTTAATATCCGTAATGCGAAGAATGAAAAAGATTTTAGACCGATTGATGAAAAATGCGATTGTTATACTTGCAAGAATTATACGCGTGCTTACTTAAGGCACTTAGTAAAATGTAATGAAGGACTGGGTCAACGATTATTATCCATCCATAACTTACGTTTCTTGATTAACTTAACAGAAGAAGTACGATTAGCGATACAAGAAGATCGTTTCTTAGATTTCAAAGAAGAATATTTTAAGAAACATAATTTAAATAGTATCGATTCAAGAGGTTTTTAATGAAAACAAGTGATTTTGACTTTCATCTACCCCATGAATTAATTGCTCAACATCCTTTAGAAAATAGAAGCGCATCGCGTTTACTTGTTCTTGATCGAAAAGATGAGAGCATAGAACATAAGCATTTTAGTGATATCATTGACTTTTTGCGTAAGGGTGATGTTTTAGTATTGAATGATACTCGTGTTTTACCGGCACGTTTGTTTGGAGTAAAAGAAGAAACTCAAGCACATATAGAATGTTTAATCTTACGGCATGAAAATGATACTGTTTTATGCATGGTTCGAAATGCACGAGCGGTTAAAGTTGGGACAATCGTTAGTTTTGGGGATGGTCGATTAAAATTTGAATGTATTGAATTTCTAGACCAAGGATTAAGACGATTTAAGATTATCAGTGAAGGAGTATTCTTAGAGAAACTAGCTGAACTTGGAACAGTTCCACTTCCACCGTATATCAAAGAGAAACTCGATGATCCTGAGCGTTATCAAACCGTATATGCCAAGAATAATGGCAGTGCTGCAGCTCCTACTGCAGGATTACACTTTACAACTGAGCTATTAGATAAAATTAAAGAAAAGGGTATTATTATCTGCCCGATTACTCTACACGTCGGTTTAGGTACATTTAAACCAGTTGATGTGGATGATGTGTCAAATCATGTGATGCATGAAGAAGTTTATGAAGTATCACAAGAGAGTAGTGAAATTCTAAATCTGGCTAAGAAAGAAAATCGTAGAATTATTGCGGTAGGGACAACCTCTGTTCGTACACTTGAATCACAGATGCAAAAACATGGACAATTTACGCCTGAAGCCAGTTCTACATCCATCTTTATAAAACCTGGTTATACGTTTAAAGCTGTAAGTTGTTTAATCACTAACTTCCATTTACCAAAATCTACGCTTGTAATGTTAGTAAGTGCGTTTGCGAATCGTGAGTATATAATGAAGGCATATCATACGGCAATAGATGAGAAGTATCGTTTCTTTAGTTTCGGAGACTCAATGATTATACAATGAAAAAATTAACGGATTATCAATGGGAAATTGAGAAAATAGAAGAACTCAAACAGTTGGAGAATAAACCTAAACTTTTAATGCAGTCGTGTTGTGCTGTGTGTAATAGTTGGCCACTTGAATATCTTTACTCTATTTTTGATATTACAATTTACTATAACAATTCAAATATTTATCCTCAAACTGAATATGATTTACGTTTAGGTGAGTTAAGAGATTATGTATCTAAGTTTAATGAAGTTCATCATGTTGATATTAAGATAATTGAAGAGAATTATGATTATGATGCGTATAAATCAACTTATCTTGAAAAAAGATCATTCGATAAAGAAGGATCTAATCGATGTGGAATGTGTTATGCATTAAGAATCAATCAAGCATTTAAATATGCGAGTGAACATGGCTTTGATTATATGACAACCGTAATGACGATTTCGCGTCAAAAGAATTCAGATAAAATAAATAACATAGCGCGTCGATTATCGAAAGCTTATCCTAATGTTAATTATTTCTATTCTAACTTTAAGAAGAATAAAGGAATTGATTTTGCGATTAGTACAGCTAAATCTTTGGGTATTTATAAACAAGAATATTGTGGATGCGAGTTCTCAATTCATAAAAAAGATTTTGATGTTTAATTGACGCAATGTCTTTTATTGTCTATACTTATTACAAAACAATGAACGAATTAAACTTATTTTTTGGGAATGTAGAAAGCTTTGGGATGATGAAACAAAGCCAAGAAAGATAAGCCTGTCCTTCGGGAGTTAATTCTCTGAATCTAGTAAGAGAATTCGGTTGTTCCGTTATCACATTGAGCACAGTAGTGAAATTAAGGTGGTACCACGTTATATGACGTCCTTTACAGGGCGTTTTTTTGTGGAGGTAATGAAATGTTAAAACTAAAAATGCCAACAATTGAGACTGACAGATTAATCCTTAGACCCATTCAATTGGATGATGATAAGGATATGTATGAGTACTGCAGTGATGATGATGTCATTAAGTACTTGTGGTTTGAAAAACATGATTCAGTTGAATTTAGTCGTTATGTGATTGAAAAATTATTTTTAAATCGAGTCGAGTTAGGAGTTCCAGAGGCTTATGCGATTGTGATTAAATCGACGAATAAAATGATAGGTACGATTGATGTCAATGCGGTTCATTTTAATGAGGTTGGTGTGATTGGTTATGTGATTCATAAAGACTATTGGGGCAAAGGGATTGTGAGTGAAGCTTTAGAAACACTGATTCTAATTCTATTCAATTATTGTGGATTCTATCGATTGGAGATCAATCATTGTGCAGATAATGTTGGATCTCAAAAGGTGATCGAGAAAGTTGGATTTATACAAGAAGGACGTTTTAGAAAACGTAAAAAAGAGCGTGATGGTCATCGTGCAGATTATATTTATTATGGTTTATGCAAAGATGATGAGATTGTAAAAGGAAGATATGGAGAAGAAAAGTATGAAAAGACAATTGGAAAGCAAATACAATCCTAAACAAGTTGAAGAGAATGCCTATCAAAAATGGGTGAGTGAAGGTTACTTCACAGCAGGTGATCAATCAAAGATTCCTTATACCATCGTGATACCTCCACCGAATGTAACAGGTAAATTACACTTAGGACATGCATGGGATACAGCACTTCAAGATATCATTGCACGTTTCAAACGTATGCAAGGTTTTGATATGTTGTGGTTACCTGGTATGGATCATGCGGGAATTGCGACACAAGCGAAGGTGGATGCTCGTTTGAAGGAACAAGGTATTTCTCGATATGATTTGGGTCGTGAAAAATTCTTAGATAAAGCGTGGGAATGGAAACATGAATACGCTAGTCATATTCGTGAACAATGGGCAAAGTTAGGTTTATCACTCGATTATACGCGTGAACGTTTTACATTGGATGAAGGATTGAATCAAGCGGTTAATAAAGTGTTCGTTGATCTATATAATGATGGATTAATTTATCAAGGTGAACGAATCATTAACTGGGATCCACAAGCTAAAACTGCATTAAGTAATATTGAGGTTATTCATAAAGAAATAGAAGGTGCGTTCTATACGTTTAAATATACCGTTGTTGGAAGAGATGAAATCCTAAAAGTAAGCACAACTCGTCCTGAAACCATGTTTGGAGATGTTTGTGTCTTTGTTCATCCAGATGATCCGCGATACCAACATTTAATTGGTAAACAAGTTATCAATCCTGCCAATCATCAAGTACTACCTATTCTTGCGGATGATTATATTGATATCGAATTTGGGACTGGGGCAATGAAATGTACACCAGCGCATGATCCAAATGACTTTAACCTATCAGAAAAATACAATTTAGATAAGATAATTTGTATGCATCCAGATGGAACCATGAATGAATTAGCAGGTGAATTTAATGGTTTAGATCGTTTTGATTGTCGTAAGAAGTTGGTTAAACGAATTGAATCTGAAGGAAATCTAGAGAAGATTGAAAAACATATTCATCAAGTGGGTCATAGTGAAAGAACCAATGCGATTGTAGAACCATATCTATCTAAACAATGGTTTGTGAAGATGAAGCCATTAGCACAAGCTGTTTTAGATGCACAAAAAACAGAAGATCGCATTGATTTTATTCCGGATCGATTTGAAGGTATCTTTAATCACTGGATGGAAAATATTGAAGATTGGTGTATTTCTCGTCAATTATGGTGGGGACATCGTATACCTGTTTGGTATCACAAGGAAACAGGTGTTGCGTATGTAAATGCAGTTGCGCCGAGTGATATTGAAAATTATACTCAAGATGAAGATGTCTTAGATACGTGGTTCTCCAGTGCTTTATGGCCATTTTCTACTTTAGGTTGGCCAGAAAAAACAGCTGATTTTGAACGCTATTATCCGACGGATGTTTTAGTTACAGGTTATGATATTATTTTCTTCTGGGCAGCTCGTATGGCTTTCCAAGCACGTTACTTTACCAAAACTGTACCATTTAAAAAGGCTTTGATACATGGATTAATTCGTGATAGTGAAGGTCGTAAGATGAGTAAGTCTTTGGGTAATGGAGTTGATCCTATGGAAGTGATTGATACCTATGGGGCAGACGCATTGCGTTTCTTCCTAACAACCAATTCTGCACCAGGTTTAGATTTACGATATTCCACTGAAAAGGTTGAAGCCGCATGGAACTTTATCAATAAATTATGGAATGCGTCTCGTTTTGTATTGATGAATGTACCTGAAGAATTCAGTGAAACACCATTAAATGAATGTACTTTATCTTCCATTGATCATTGGATTTTAGAACGTTTCGATGATAATTTAGAAAAGATTACACAAGCAATGGAAAAATTTGACTTTGCCTTAGCTGGAAGTTTCTTATATGAATTTGTTTGGGATGATTACTGTTCATGGTATATTGAACTCAGTAAGTCTAATTTAAATAGTGATAATCCTGAGGTTGTGAAGGGAACAGTTAATACTTTAATATCTGTATTAAAAGGAATCTTAAAATTATGTCATCCAACGATGCCATTTGTAAGTGAAACAATCTATGCAAGTTTAAGCGATGAACCTTTGTGTTTAAGTTCATGGCCAACCGCATTTGGTTATAATGATCAAAAGGCACATCATGATGTCGCTTCACTTATTTCAATTATTTCTGAGATTCGTAGTATTCGTACAGAATATAATGTCAAACCATCCATTCCACTTAATGTGAAATTATCGTATTCACTTGATAGAATATATCAAGATAGTTTATTAAAGATGGTTAAAACTGAATGTGTAGATATGTTAGAAGGTGATTTAATCACTCGTTCTATTCTCAATGGAACACTTCAAATTGAACGAGGACAATTGGTAGATAAAGAAGCTGAAACCGTAAGATTGAATAAAGAGAAGATTAAGTTAGAAGCAGAACTTAAACGATCAGAATCGATGTTAGCCAATGAACGATTTATAGCTTCTGCACCAGCTCATAAGGTTGAAGAAGAGAAGAATAAGCTTAGTGAGTATCAAAGGCAGTATGCTTTAGTTCTAGAAGAATTAGCTAAACTAGTGTAATAGCTAGAAATCTAATAGAACTTTTAGTATAATATAAAAGCGCTTACAGATTGGCGTTTTGCCACAGGAGGAAAAATGAGTACAAAATACGTTTATTTATTCTCTGAAGGTAACGGTAAAATGAAGAATTTACTTGGTGGTAAAGGAGCTAACTTGGCAGAAATGACCAACTTAGGGATGCCTGTACCTCAAGGTTTTACAGTCACCACTGAAGCTTGTACCCGCTACTATGATGATGGGGAAGAGATTCATGCAGAGATCATTGCGGAAGTTTTCGAGAATCTCGGAAAACTTGAAGCATTAACACAGAAGAAGTTTGGAGATAAGAGTAATCCATTATTAGTATCCGTACGTTCAGGTTCTAGAGCATCTATGCCAGGTATGATGGATACAATCCTTAACTTAGGATTAAATGATGAAGTTGTGGAAGGCTTTGCGTCACTAACAAATAATCCACGCTTTGCGTATGATTCATACCGTCGTTTCATTCAAATGTTCTCGGATGTTGTTATGGAGATTTCTAAGAAGAAATTTGAAGAAATTATTGATGAAATGAAAGAAGAAAAGGGTATCAAACTTGATACTGAATTTACTTCTGAAGATTTAAAAGAGATGATTACTCGTTATAAAGCTTTTTATAAGAGTATCAAAGGAACTGATTTCCCACAAGATCCAAAAGATCAATTAGTTGAATCAGTTAAAGCAGTATTCCGTTCATGGAATAACCCTCGTGCTGTTTATTACCGTCGTATGAATGAAATCCCTAGTGATTGGGGTACTGCAGTTAACGTTCAAGCCATGGTATTCGGTAATACTGGGGATGATTCAGGAACAGGTGTTGCCTTTACTCGTGATCCTTCTACAGGTGCTAAGAAATTAATGGGTGAATTCTTGATGAATGCTCAAGGGGAAGACGTTGTTGCGGGTATCCGTACACCTGAAACCATTGATCGTTTACAAGCAATCATGCCACATGCATATAATGAGTTTGTTGAAATTTGTGACAAGCTTGAAGAACACTATCGTGATATGCAAGATATGGAATTTACCATTGAAAAAGGTAAACTCTATATGTTACAAACTCGTAATGGTAAACGTACTGCAGCTGCAGCACTTAAGATTGCGGTTGATTTAGTTAACGAAGGCATGATTACGAAGGAACAAGCTGTTTTACAAGTTGATCCTAAGCAATTAGATGCTTTATTACATCCTCAATTTGACCCTGCTTCATTAAAAGCAGCGACTGTTGTTGGACGTGCATTACCAGCATCTCCTGGTGCCGCAAGTGGTAAAGTTGTATTCACTGCTCAAGATGCGGTTGATTGGAAAAATCGTGGAGAAAAAGTTATCTTAGTTCGCTTAGAAACTTCTCCTGAAGATATTGAAGGTATGCATGTATCACAAGGTATCTTAACAGCTCGTGGTGGTATGACTTCTCACGCAGCGGTTGTAGCTCGTGGTATGGGTACGTGTTGTGTTTCTGGATGTGGCGATATTAAGTTTACATCCGATAAATCCTTTACATTAGGTGGCAGAACATTTAATGAAGGTGATTTTATTTCTCTAGATGGTTCAACTGGTAATATCTATGGTGAAGCTGTTAAAACAGTTCCAGCAAGTATTACGGGTGATTTCTCAACTCTAATGGCTTGGGCTGATGAGTTTAGAACATTAAAAGTTCGTGCTAATGCAGATACACCAAAAGATGCTCGTCAAGCGGTAGAATTTGGTGCAGAAGGTATTGGTCTTACTCGTACTGAACATATGTTCTTTGAAGGGGATCGTATTAAAGCAATGCGTGAGATGATTGTGGCTCGTACTGAGGAACAACGTCGTTTAGCATTAGCTAAATTACTTCCTATGCAAAGAAGTGATTTCGAAGGTATTTATATGGAGATGCAAGATCGTCCAGTAACGATCCGTTACCTAGATCCACCTCTACATGAATTCCTACCTACACTTGAAGAAGATATCGTTAACTTAGCAAAAGAAATGAATCTTGAAGTTTCTGATTTGAAGTCAATCATTTCTAACTTACATGAGTTTAACCCTATGATGGGTCATCGTGGATGTCGTCTAGCTGTTTCTTACCCTGAAATTGCAGAAATGCAAACTCAAGCGGTTATTGAAGCTGCTATCAATGTGTCCAAGAAACACCCTGAATGGAATTTAAAACCTGAAATCATGATTCCTCTTGTTGGAGAAATAAAAGAATTAAAATATGTTAAGGATATCGTTGTTAAGACAGCAGATCGTATTATTGCGGAATCAGGTGTAAAACTTGAGTACATGGTTGGTACAATGATTGAGATTCCACGTGCTGCTTTATTAGCGGATGAGATTGCGCTTGAAGCTGAGTTCTTCTCTTTCGGTACAAACGACTTAACTCAAATGACATTTGGATTTAGCCGTGATGATGCGGGTGCATTCTTAGATAGCTACTACAGTAAGAAAATTTATGAACAAGATCCATTTGCTCGTTTAGACCAACATGGTGTTGGTAAATTAGTTGAATTAGCATCTAAATTAGGTAAACAAGCTCGTCCTGATATTAAATTAGGTGTTTGTGGTGAACATGGTGGTGATCCAAGTTCAGTGGAATTCTTCCACCGTGCAGGATTATCTTATGTTTCTTGTTCTCCATTCAGAGTTCCTATTGCTCGTTTAGCTGCTGCTCACGCTGCATTAAAGAATAAATAATCTTAAAACCCAGGAAACTGGGTTTTATTTTGGTTGCTTTACTTGATAAAACAATTTCTTATCGATATCATTAAACTAGAGGTGTGATATGAAAATATATTTAGGAACGTATACTAAAAAAGAGAGTAAAGGTATTTATTCTATTGAAGTAAATAATAATGAACTAACGAATTTAAATTTAGAAATGAATGTTGATAATCCTACTTATTTAGCACGATTAAACAATGATACATTCAGTGTTGTGAAAGATGGAAGTAGAGGTGGAATTGCTTATTATAGAGATAACAATCTGGTTAATCAAGCTGTTGAAGAAGGAGCTCCTCCATGTTATGTCAGTTATGATTTAGATCGTAATTTAGTCTTTAGCGCAAATTATCATGGTGGCAGAGTTAATACCTATAAGTTTTCTAAAGATGGGATTGTGGATCATCAAAAGTTAGTGTTTGATTCTGGATCAAAAGCACATTATATTGCCTACAATGAATTATTGGATATGGTACTTGTATGTGATTTAGGGTTAGATCGTGTTTACTTCTTTACGTATGGTGATAATGATCAACTTGTTTTAAAATACCAATTTAATGCGAGTGAAAAGTCAGGTCCTAGACACTTAGTGGTTCATCCTACAAAACCGCTCGTATATGTTTTTACTGAATTAAGTAGTGAAGTGCTTGTGTTAGAAGTAAATAATGGAGTTAAGTTAGTGTCTAAAGTAAATTGTTTACCTGAAGGGGTTGAAGGACCTAAATGGGGAGCTGCTATACGAATTTCTAAAGATGCGAAATTCGTATATGTAAGTAATCGAGGACATGACTCTATCTCTGTATTTAAGGTCAGTGAGGATGGATTAAACTTAAACTTGATTCAGAATATCTCTACTGAAGGTGTACAACCTCGTGACTTTAATTTAAGCCCTTGTGGTATGTTGTGTTTAGTGGCGAATCATGACACCAATAATTTAACCTTGTTTGCTCGTTGTGTTGAAACGGGTAAGTTAAGTTTACTCCAAAAAGATGTGTATGCGCCTGAGAGTGTATGCGTACTATTTGATTAAAAAAGGACAGTAGTTGTCCTTTTCTTATGCTTTGAGTTTTAATAATTCTTCTTTTAATTTAGGTAATATTTCAACCGCATCACCAACGATACCGATATGTGCAATTTGGAAAATAGATGCGTTTGGATCATTGTTAATCGCAATAATGCATTCTGCTTTATCCATGCCGGCTGTATGTTGAACAGCACCAGAGATACCACATGCGATATACACAAGAGGTCTTACAGTTTTACCTGTTTGTCCAACTTGGTGTTCTTTTGAAATTGAACCCGTTTCAACTAATCCACGTGATGCCCCAACTTCAGCTCCAAGTTCATTCGCAACTTGTTGGATAAGATCCATGTGTTTAGCCATTGAACGTCCAGCGGATAAAATGATTCTTGCCTTACTAATATCGATTGAATGACTAAGTTTTGGTTCTTGTTTAATTAGTTTAACGAAATCATTTGAATCAAATGTTGTGTTGAAGTGAATGATTTCATAACTTGTTTTATTCAGTTCTCGTTTTTCAAAAACATTCGGACGAATTGTTGCCATTTGTGGACGAGTGTTTGGACAAACAATTGTTCCAAATAGATTACCACCAAATGCAGGACGAGTCACGAGTAGTAGAGTGGAGTTTGGTGTTTCATCAACCTCAATTTGAGTCGCATCTGCTGTTAATCCAGTGTTTAAACGTGCCGCAACTCTTGGCGCAATATCACGTCCAATAACACTTGCGCCAATGAGTAAACTATCAGGTTTAAACTCATTAACGATATCGACAATCGCTTTTGTCGTATGTTGAGTACTTACTTCTTGGAGTTTAACATTTTCACATACAATGAGTTTATCAGCTCCATATTTGAAACATTCATCATAAATAGCTTTTGTTTGATATCCTGTGATAACTCCAACTACTTTAAATTCTATATTCTTACTTTTATATTGAGATTGAAGGTGATTTGCTTCACTTAAAAGTTGTAAACTGACATCCTGAATTTTATTATGTCTTAACTCTATCCATACAAATATATCTTTGTGCATATGTTCTCCTAGTTTAGATATGGACTTAGTGCTGAAATGATTGAGTTTACAGCTTCGTGGCCACTATCTTTGATTAATGTGATTTCACCTGATACAGATCGTGTAAATGTCTTCTTGACTTGAGTAGGAGAACCATTTAATCCAATAAGATTTGATTCAAGTTGTAAGTCCGTATTTGTTATTAATGTGATTGGTTTAGTATAAGCATTCCATGTATCGGTTACATTCATCAATCTTAATGGATTAGTTGGATCTAATGTTGTGATTAAACAAGGAAGGGAAGATTCTAATATTTCTGTATAATCTTCATATTCTTTTTTTACAGAAATGGAATCATTCGTAATATCGATGAGTTGGCTTACATAAGTGATTTGAGGGATATTTAAACGTTCTGCAATCTGAGGACCCACTTGAGCTGTGTCTCCGTCAATGGCTTGTCTACCAGCACAAATTAAATCTGGATTATAACGGTTGATTGCGGCTGATAATGTGTTGGATGTCGCCCAAGTGTCAGAGCCTGCAAAAGCTTTATCTGAGATAAGGACACATTCATCTGCACCTCTTGCGTAACATTCTCTTAACATGTCTTCAGCTTGTGTTGGACCCATCGTCATTACAGTGACATGTGCACCTATTTTATCTTTGATTTGAAGTGCTGTTTCAAGTGCGTTTGTATCATCTGGATTCATAATACTCTCAACACCAGTTCGAATAAGTGTTCCTTTTTCTTTATCAATCAACATATTTGTTGTGTTAGGAACTTGTTTCATTAATACAATAATTTTCATAGTTTTATCTCAAGACTGAAGCACTAATAACCATACGTTGTACTTCAGATGTCCCTTCATAGATTTCAGTAATTTTTGCATCTCTCATCATACGTTCAACAGGATATTCACGCGTATAACCATATCCTCCAAAGAGTTGAACAGCTTGTGTTGTGACATTCATAGCAGTTTCTGAGGCGAAGAGTTTTGCCATAGCTGCTTCTTGTGAGAAATTCTTTTGTGTATCTTTGGCGTGAGCTGCTTTATATACTAAACAGCGTGCAGCTTCTATTTGAGTTGCCATATCCGCGATTTTAAATTGAGTATTCTGGAATTGACTGATGGATTGATTAAATTGTTTGCGGTTTTTAGTATAGTTAATAACTTCATCCAATGCACCTTGTGCTATGCCTAATGCTTGAGCCGCAATACCGATCCGACCTCCATCTAGGGTTGCCATCGCAATTCTAAATCCCATACCTTCTTGTCCAAGACGATTTTCGACTGGTACTTTTACTTTATCAAAAATCAGCTCACAAGTACTTGATCCACGAATCCCCAATTTCTTTTCTTTCTTTCCGATAGTAAAGCCTGGCATTTCTTTTTCTAAAATGAATGCAGTTATTCCTTTAGTACCTTTTGATGGATCCGTCATCGCAAATATGATATAAATATCTGCATAACCTGCATTAGTAATAAAAATCTTAGAACCACTGATTTCATAATAATCGTCTTTTAAAATCGCAATTGTTTTTTGACCAGCCGCATCCGTTCCTGCATTAGGTTCAGTTAATCCAAATGCACCAAGTTTTTCACCTTTGTTTAAAGGGATAAGATATTTTTGTTTTTGTTCTTCAGTGCCAAATGCATAAATAGGGTATGCGCCTAATGAAGTATGAGCTGATAAGATAACACCAGTTGTACCACATGCTTTACTCAATTCTTCGACTGCTAATACATAAGCTAAAGTATCAGCACCGCTTCCCCCATATTCAACTGGGTAGGGTATTCCATACATTTTGAGTGACTTCATTCGCTCACACGTCTCAATTGGGAATCTTTCTTCTTCATCGATGTCATGTGCAATTGGTTTTACATATAAATCAGAAAACTGCTTATAACTTTTCTTTAGTAATTGATGTCGATTATCCATAAGTTTCCTATCTTGGAGGCATTATTTCTGCCATGCCACTTATAACCATTTCATTATTTTGATTGTATGCACTAGTCTCGAGTTTAACTCGATTACGAGTTGTATCTAGTTCTACAACTTTTACAACTGCTTTAATCTCATCATTAAGATAAACCGGTTTTAAGTACCGAATATCTTGTCCTAAATAAATGGATCCTTCACCGGGTAATTCTGTACCGAGTAAAGCAGAGAATAGGGAGGATACTAAATGCCCATGTGCAATTCGATGTTTAAATCGTGTTGTAGATGCATAGTCTTCATCTAAGTGAACAGGGTTCTTATCACCACTTACTTCAGAGAACATTACAACATCTTTGTCTTCTATGCGTTTAATACTTTCTGCATAATCACCTACATTTAATTCTAAGATTGTCTTTCCTTTTTTCATTATTATGTTACATATTGAAATATGAATCACCTTTCATATTGTATCGTATTCTTATGTGAAAACATTGTCAAGTAATTTGTTAAAATAATAACAAAATATTTTGTTTATAAATGACTTATAACAAATCATGCCAATATGATATATTTAAATTAGTGAATTTGATTAAGTAGTAGTTGATGATAATCAATTAGATTTATTGATGACAGGATAGAGAATTATGATAAAATTCATTGAATATTTAGACATGAATTTGGAATATATTTATTTTATTTAAAAAAAATATGTGAATATATTTAAAAAAATCGAATTATTTATAATATATTAAAAATATTCTATTAATTTTCAAAATAAATCGAAAAATATTATTAAAAGATAAAATATCATAAGACAAAATATAAAGCTATGATAGAATTATATAGGCACGGAGGTCTAGAACTATGTTTGTTGGTTGTGTTAAAGAAATTAAGAATCAAGAGTATCGAGTCGGTTTAATTCCATCATTTGTAAAGAGTTTTGTGGATAAAGGGCATACTGTTTATATTGAAAAGAATGCTGGTTTAGGTTCAGGTTTTACAGATGAAGAGTATGTACAATATGGTGCAGTTGTTTTGGATACAGCAAAAGAAGTGTGGGATCAATCTGATTTAATTATTAAAGTTAAAGAACCACTAAAGAGTGAATATGGTTATTTTAGACCTGGATTAATGTTATTTACATATTTACATCTCGCAGCGGATGAAGAGCTAACAAAGGCGTTATTAGAATCGAAGGTTAATTCTCTTGCATATGAAACATTAGATGTGAATGGTAGTTTACCACTTCTTAAGCCTATGAGTGAAATTGCGGGTCGTTTGAGTATTCAAGAAGCCGCAAAATATATGGAAAAACCATTTGGTGGTAAAGGTTTATTATTAAGTGGATTACCTGGAGTTAAAAAAGCTAAAGTTATGATTATTGGAGCTGGAGTTGCGGGTAAAAATGCGGCAAAGATTGCGATTGGAATGGGAGCAGATGTGACGATTTTAGATCGCAATATTTCTCGTTTAGAACAATTAGAAAATGAGTTTGGATTCCAAATTAAAACTCGTTATTCTACTCATTCGACTATTATGGAATTATTACCTGAAACGGATGTTGTGATTGGGGCTGTCTTAATTCCTGGCGCAAAAGCACCTAAGTTAATCCTTAAAGAAGATTTAAAGAAAATGCAAACGGGAAGTATACTGGTTGATATTGCGGTTGATCAAGGAGGTTGTTTTGAAACGACTCATCCAACAACTCATTTAGATCCTATATTTACTGTTGATGGAGTGATTCATTATTGTGTTGCGAATATGCCTGGGGCAGTACCTTTAACTTCAACTTTAGGTTTAAATAATGCGACATTGGAGTATAGTCTACTTTTAGCAAACTATGGTTTAGAAGGTGCGATTAAACAAAATAAATACTTATTAAGTGCTTTAAATACATATCAAGGCAAACTTACAAATGAGCCTGTAGCTGAAGCGTTTGGAATGGTTTACGAGGCTTACTAACGTATGTTTCATATCTCTGATTTAAGACAGTTTTTAAGTTGTCCACGTATTCTATGGTTAAATCAATCCAGTGATAAACAAACTTTTAATCCATTTATACAGATGATTCATTCGATGAATCATGACTTAATTATTAAAACCAAAGCAAAAGACTATTTTATTGGTAAACAAGGCATGTCAATGGAAGATTCTTTGGATGCCTTGTCAAAATATGAATGGTGTTTTAACTTGCGTTTTGAAGTACATGGATTAAGAATAAAAGTGGCTGGTTTACATCGAGTTGAAGATGGCTTTGAGTTGTATTTTAATACAATGTCTGTCTTATCTAGAGTAGAAGATGCGAGTTACTTTTCTAATCATTATTGGGTCTTAAAGCAGATTGGAATTCCAGTTGTTAAGATATTTTCAATGTATTTTAATAAAGAATATGTACGACATGGTGAATTGAGTGTTGAGGATTGTTACGTTTTGACATCTGATTTTATAAAACCGAGTGGACATATTCAAGGAGATATCTTATCAATTGTATCAAAACGTTCACGTGATTTAGAATCTAATCTAACTGAGATGGATCGTGTTTCTAAGTTGGAATCCTATCCTATTACTTTAGATGAATGTCCTAATCCAATTAAATGCGAGAAGTTTGGGATCTGTTTTAAAGGATTAGATTTAGGTGAGAATTCGATTTATCATTTCTCTAATCCAATGAAAAAAGAATGGTTAAAACAAGGTATTACAAAAATTCAAGATATTCCATTAGATAATTTGGTTTTGAGTAAGGCACAGTATGCACAAATTATGGCTTCACGAATGGATGGTCGTTTTGTGGATCAAAGAGCTTTATCTTATTGGATAGATTCAGTTAAAAAACCTATAATGTCATTTATTGATTTTGAATGGGATACCTATGGTATACCACCATTTGATCAGATGAGACCATTTGATGTCGTGCCTTTTCAATATTCAATTCACTTTACACAAGATGGTTTAGTTCATCATCGTGAATTTCTTGGGCAAGGTGATTGCCGAGAAGAATTTATTGTGTCACTCTTAGAGCATATTCCGAGTGAAGGACCCATCATAGCTTATAATGCGTTTGGTGCGGAGGCAATACGTTTAAAACAATTAGCATTTCAATTCCCTCAGTATAAAGATGATTTGTTAAAGTTAATCGATCGATTTGTAGATTTAGCACAAGTCTTTATTGATGGATTGGTATATGACGAAAAAATGAAGGGTGCATATTCTTTAAAACGTATTATCGAAGCCATTCATCCTGAATTATCGTATGAGAATTTAGCAATCTCTCATGGTATGGATGCGGTGTATCATTATCGCAATTTAGTCGATGATGAGGAACAAGATGAAGTCAAAGCCGCATTATTAAGTTATTGCCGAATGGATACTTTGGCGATGGTTAAAGTATTTCAATGGTTAGAATCACTCATATAAGGAGGATTTATGCCTAATATTATTACACATGCACTTTGTGCAAATGATGTCCTGCAACAACTCACGGATTCCAAGTTAAAACAATTGATATTAAAATATCCGAGAGTTTTCTCTATGGCATCAAGTGGACCTGATTTTCTGTTTTACTATAAAGCGTTACCTTTTCAAGAAGCTAAGGATTCCAAGCAAGTTCATGAAGTTGGGAATGTGATTCATAAGAAATGGATTAATCGTTTCTATCAAAAAGCGATTGAACTACTCATGGTAGAAAATGAGAATAGAGATGTGTTAACCGTTTTTTTAGCTGGCCATTTAATTCATTGGTCATTGGATCATAAGGCACACCCATTTGTATTTAATCGAAGTGGTGAAATCGGTGGTGATACAAAGTATTGGCATTATCGATTTGAATCCATGATTGACACCATGATGGTTAAGCAAATAAAAGGATATAAACTTAGTGAAGTTAAGAGTTATGAATTTGTCGATTCAACACCTGAACATCGTAAGGTTATAGGGGAGTTTTATCGAAAGATTGTATTAAGCGTTTATAACTTAGACTTTTCGACAGAAATCTATGAAGAATGTTTTGATAGTATGTATAAATTATCTAAGATGTTATTTGATCCACATACAACTAAGTTTCCACTTGTACAAGCGAGTGAAAAAGCGATGGGATTGTTCTGGAAGTATTCAAGTCATATGGTTATTGGCAAAATCGATACGGAACATGATGTATTAAATCTTAATCATAGTCCTTGGGAACATCCTTGTGATAATGAATCTAGTACTAAGAGTTTTGTGGATTTATATAACGAAGCTGTTTTGGTAGGTCAAGCTGTTCTGTATCGATTGAATGATATTCTATTTGAAGATAAACAGTTATCTTTGGATAATATTCTAAATGATTTGGGCTATGATACTGGAAAGGCGAATGAGATGGAACTCAAGTTCTATCGAACAATTTATTAAAATGAAGATATTTGATTTACATGCTGATATTGGGATGCATGTTTTATCCCAGAAGAATAAAAATGAAACAGATATTTTAAAGCGATATCATATTGATAAACTATCAAAGGGTGGTATTTTTGGGGTTGGAATGGCTTGTTTTTTTGAAGGTCATGAGACTAAAGAAACAGCGATACAAATGGTTGAATCTCTGAGAGATGAAATTAATCAGAATCTAGATACACTTAATTGGTATATAGGTGGGAGTTTAGACTCAACACGTATCAATGCGATGATGACGGTTGAAGGTATGTGTTTTATTGATGATCATCCAGAGGAAATGATTGAGTGGTTATATGTACAAGGTGTTCGTATTGGTTCTTTATCATGGAATGATGAGAATGCATTATCCACAGGGGTTCGAGGTAATCCATTAAGAGGATTAACTGAATTAGGGAAACGAACAATCTCACGAATGAATGAGTTAGGAATGATTGTTGATATATCACATACTAATGAGAAGAGTTTTTGGGATATATTGTCTCATTCAAATAAACCAGTTATTGCGACACATAGTAATGCTCGAGTATTAAGCAATGTGGATCGTAATTTAACGGACCAACAGATATTAGCTTTAATACAAAACAAAGGATTAATCGGATTAGTTGCGGCTAAGAAATTTGTAAGTAATGATGAATCAAAACAGAATTCAAAAGAACTTGCAAAACATGCGAGTCATATTAAAAATCTAGGTGGATTAGATAATCTAGCGATTGGGTTTGATTATATGGACTTCTTAGAAGGTGATTTTGGACGATTCTCTATGGCATCTGATTTACAAGATGTAAGTGAGTCACAGAATTTTATTAAAGCTTTATATGAAGAAGGCTTTAGTGATTTTGAAGTTGAGAAGATTGCATACCTGAATGTTCAATGTTTTTTTGAAGAACATTTAAAATAAAAAAGGCAATCAGCCCGTTACACATAGTGTATCACAAAAATTTCAGGTCAAAAAGACTCCTTCTTTTAAAAAAAGAACGTATAATGTGTTTAAGGAGGAAGTGACGATGAAACTTCATATCCACGGAAAGAATTTAACGATTACCGAAGCTATGCTTCAAACAACCCAGAAGAAACTAGCATTTCTTGAAAAGTTCTTCTTGATTGATGAGGACACACCTGCAAACATTTCAGTTAAGGTGAATCCAAAGAATTTGAAGGTTGAGGTCACAATCTTAAGTAAGGTTGCGATACTCAGAGCAGAGGTAATACACGAAGATTATTATGCGGCAATTGATCTTGCGGTAGACAAAATAGAAGATCAAATACGCAGGCAGAAAACACGATTATCGCGTAAGCATCGTGAAAAATTGTCAAAAGCATTTATTGAACAGATTGATAAGGTTGAAGAAGTAGTACCACAAGGTGTGGTCAAAACAAAAGCGATTACAGCAGAGCTTATGAGTTTAGATGATGCGATAATGCGCATGGAAATGTTAGGTCACTCATTCTTCATTTATACAGATGAAGAGGATCACCAAATATCAGTTCTATACAAAAGACTTGATGGTGGATATGGCTTACTCGAAACCTCACCGGCAAAATAACAAATGGATGGGAAACCATCCATTTTTTTATCTTAAAGTGATATACTAATACTAAGTTGGAGGACATATATGGGAGTATTTGGGAAAATAAAAGGTTTCTTCAATCCTATGGAAGAAGAAATAGAACTAAATGAAGAAGAAGCAGCTCGTTTAAGTGATTACGAAGAACCGAGCAACAAAAGTTTTTCAAAAGTAAGTATGGATACAAAGATGGTTTTATTTGAGCCACGCACTTTTGATGAGGCTGAAGAAGTAGCGCGTCATTTAAAAGATCGTAGAGCTGCAGTCGTTAATCTGCATCGTTTGAACCGTGAATATGCACAACGTTCGATTGATTTTTTAACAGGTGTTGTGTTTGCTTTAGATGGTTCAATTCAGAAAATAGGTCATAATGTGATTTTATGTGCTCCTAAGAGTGTTGGAGTTCATGGCAAAATTTCTGTTGATGCGGATGAAGAGAATTAGTGTCTTGCCAAGATTATTTGATTATGTGATAATGAGAACATCTTTAACGAGGGTTGGGTAAAATTATGGAGGCAAAAAAACCGAAATTTCGGATCATGAAACAAGGCTATGACCGATTTGCGGTGGATGATGCCTTCGATCGACTTCAGTTTGATTTAGATGCGAAGGAGAAACAACTTCAATCGTATACAAAGCAAATTGAGTTTGCGAATGAACAACTTAATCTTATTAAAGAAAGATATCAAAGTTTAGTGAGTGAACTTAATGTTCGTGAAAAAGCGGCTGATGATATCGCAAGACTTGCATTAAGAGAGGCTAATACGGTTATTAGCTCTGCTCAAAGTAATGCGGATTCGATAGTAAAAGAAGCATTATCAACCGCTAAACTTGTATTAACAGAAATTGCTCGTATCAGTAAAGATGCACAAGGGTTACGAGAAGATATGTTACAGAAGGTGCATCAATTAACGGAATCGATAGAAGCATTTCAAGTGCCTAGGATTCCAGTTGTATCGTATATTAATGATAAAGACAAGGAACAAGACGAGCCTGTCGACATTCAGAGTTAGAGAGCCTTTGGTTGGTGAAAAAAGGACTGAATTAGAATGAGGACATCACTTGGAAGTCGTATTCCGATCAAAAGGAATGACGGAACACACCGTTATTGTGTTGAGTGCATCGAAAGATGAACTAAGGTGGTACCACGTTAAGCGTCCTTAGATTGAGGATGCTTTTTTTATGAAAAGAGGGAATTATGGACTATAAAGACACGTTATTAATGCCAAACACAGAATTTGAAATGAGAGCGAATTTGACTCAAAAAGAGCCTAAATTCCAAGAGCGATGGAGAGAAGAAAATCTTTATGAAAAAATGAAAGAAGTTCATAAGAATAAAACTCCATTTGTTTTACATGATGGTCCTCCATATGCGAATGGAAACATTCATATTGGACATGCATTGAACAAGATACTTAAGGATATTGTGGTTCGAAGCCATCATATGTTAGGGTATCAAAGCACATTTATCCCTGGTTGGGATACACATGGTTTACCGATTGAAACCGCAATCTCTAAATTAGGCCATAATCGCAAGACAATGACTACCTATGCTTTTAGAGAGCTTTGTGATGATTATGCACGTAAGCAAATAGAAACTCAAATGGCTGATATGAAGGCTTTGGGAACCATTGGTGATTATGATCATTATTATGCGACTCTTCAGAAAGAGTTTGAAGCTAAGCAAATAGAAGTATTTGGTAAGATGGCAATGGAAGGTTTGATCTATAAAGGATTAAAGCCTGTTTATTGGAGTCCAAGTAGTGAGAGTGCATTGGCTGAAGCAGAGATTGAATATCATGACAAGAAAGATGAAACCATCTTTGTACGTTTTGAAGTAACAGAATCAAAAGGTCCTATTGATAAAGGGGATTTCTTTGTGATTTGGACGACTACTCCATGGACAATTCCTGCGAATCTTGCGATTTGTTTAAACGCAGATATTGATTATGTCAAAGTAAAGACAGATAAAGGGAATTTAGTCTTTGCGAAACGATTGATAGAAAATCTTCTTACTCGTTTTAACTTGGATAACTTAGGTATTTTATCTACATTTAAGGGTTCTGAATGTGAGTTTGTACAAACGAAACATCCTCTCTATGATCGTACTTCTATCGTAATATTGGGTGATCACGTTACAGACGAAGATGGGACAGGTTGTGTACATACCGCGCCAGGACATGGGGTTGAAGACTTTAATGTCGGTCGTAAGTATGGATTAGAAGCGTTCTGTCCAGTCGATGATCGTGGTTGTATGACGGCTGAAGCAGGAGATTTCTTAGTGGGGCAGTTTGTCGAAGTAGCGAATAAAACAGTTATTCAGAAATTAGAAGAAAAAGAAGCACTATTAGCATTAGAACACATTGTGCATAGTTACCCACATGATTGGCGTACAAAGAAGCCTGTTATTTTCCGTGCAACAACTCAATGGTTTGCGTCGATTGAAAAGATCCGTACTCAATTATTGAGTGAAATCGATTCTGTAAAATGGGTTCCTGAATGGGGTAAACTCAGAATGCATAATATGATTAAAGATCGTGGTGACTGGTGTATTTCACGTCAACGTGCATGGGGTGTTCCAATTCCAATTTTCTATACTCAAGAAAATACTCCGATTATGGATGAAGTTGTATTTAAACATGTATCTGAATTGTTTAGACAAGAAGGATCTAATGTTTGGTTTAGTAAAGAAGCGAAAGAGTTATTACCGGTTGGATACACACATCCTGAAAGTCCAGATGGAATCTTTAAGAAAGAAACAGACATCATGGATGTTTGGTTTGATTCAGGTTCATCTCATACGGGCGTTATCCTTGAAAGAGGTGGATCATTACCAGTTGATCTATATTTAGAAGGTTCTGACCAATATCGTGGTTGGTTTAATAGTTCACTAATTGTATCTACAGCCGTGCATGGACATGCGCCTTATAAAGAAGTTTTATCTCATGGTTTCGTATTAGATGGTAAAGGCGAGAAGATGAGTAAGTCTTTAGGTAATACCGTTGAACCGAATAAAGTGGTTAAGCAATCAGGTGCAGATATCTTGCGTTTGTGGGCAAGTTCGATAGATTATCAATCGGATGTTCGTATTTCGGATGATTTGTTAAAACAAGTTGTCGAAAGTTATAAGAAACTTAGAAATACATTTAGATTCTTATTGGCTAACTTAAATGAGTTTGATGTTAGTAAGAAAGTTGATTTTAATAAATTACCTAAGGTTGATTTATATATCTTAAGTGAATTAAATCAAGTGATCGATTTAGCACATAATGTTTATTGTAATTATGACTATAAGAATTTAGTGAGTGCATGTAGTAACTTTATGACCAATCAAATGTCTGCTTATTACTTAGACTTTACTAAAGATATACTTTATATCGATAAGAAAGAAGGACAACGTCGTTTAGAAGTTCAGACAGTTCTTCATACGGTTGTCGATAGTTTAAATCGTATTTTAGCTCCAATTTTAGTACATACGATGGAAGAAGTTCATGATGTATTAAATCCTAATCAAGATTCTGTCCACTTAAAAGAATTACCATCTCATTTAGATGTACCGAGTGTTTCAACTGAGGATTGGGATAAACTATTTGAACTTCGTACGAATATCTTTAAAGCATTAGAATTATCTCGTGCAGATAAAGTGATTGGTAAGAGTTTAGAAGCTAAAGTGGTTGTGGAAGTAACTGAAGATGTCGATCGATTAGTAAAAGAATATCTACCGAATTTCTCTCAGTGGCTCATCGTTTCTCAATCCGAAGTTAAACTTGGTAGTGAAACAAAAGTAAGTGTTGAAAAGGCTAGTGGTCTTACATGCCCACGTTGTTGGAATGTGACACAAAGTCATGCGGAAGATGGTCTATGTGATCGTTGTGCAGCTGTATTAAAGGATTAAGTACTCGTAAGAGTACTTTTTTGCTATACTTGTTTTATGGAAATCACATCAAATCAAAACGCAACGTATAAACAATGGATGAAACTTCACCAGGCAAAATATCGTTCAGAATATCGAAGATTCTTAGTAGAGGGAGAACATCTTGTCGAAGAAGCTCAAAGTGCAAAATGTGTTGAAGCAATTATTCTTCGTTTTGGGCATAAAACGAATTTCAAGGGTCCTGTTTATGAGTTGAAAGATAATCTATTTGATAAATTATGTGTAACTCAATCAAAAGAAAACATTATTGCCTTATGTACATTCCCGGAGGTTAGAGTAAATACTCTTACAAGAGTTTTAATTTGTGATCAAATCCAAGATCCTGGGAATATGGGAACCATGATTCGTACTGCATTATCTTTTGGATTCGATAAAATACTTTGTTCAAAGGATTGTGTTGATGTATACAATGAAAAAGTTATACGTGCATCTCAAGGCGCAATATTCCATATTTCTACGGAATCGGTTGATATTGTAAAGTCGATTGAGGATTTAAAGAAATTATCGTTTAGAGTTTATGGGACTGGCTTTAATCAATCCACCCCACTTGAATCCGTTAAACCATCAGATAGATTAGCGATTATTCTTGGAAATGAAGGAAAAGGTGTAAGAACGGAAATCTTACGTAAATGCGATTCTATTATTCGTATAGAAACGAGTAAATTCAATAGTTTAAATGTTGGGGTGGCGACGGGTATTCTTTTACATTACTTTAGAAAATAGTTCTAAAAGGGGGACATTATGGAATTCTTTGTTTATGTTTTGATGAGTGGTATTTTTCTTTTTGTACAGTATTTACTGATAAAATCTGCGGTTAAGAATGCGATTCATGAAAAATTGGGAGATCGTGAATTTGTTAAGCATGTGGTGAATATCACCCTTTTAAGTAAGAATGAGTTAGAAGATAAGAATAAATAATTTGATTATTACGATTGTTTTGATATACTAATGATGTAAATCAATGATGGGACATAGTAACAGAACCCTTTAGAGAGAATGACATACGCTGAAAGTTATTCAAACTCTGTGAATTCACCCCAAAGAGGAGTTAATCACTCACGGTACCACCGTTATCGGCTTGAGCTGTGTCGTAAGACAAAGCAGGATGGTACCGCGATTTTCGTTCCTGTAGGAGCGATTTTTTTATTTTAAGGAGAACTATGGAAAAGTTAAGAAAAGATGGGTTAGAAGCGATTCAATCATGTACAAATCTAAGTGAGTTAGCGCTTGTACGTAATGAGTATTTGTCTAAGAAGGGATTAGTATCTCAATTAATGTTACAAATGAAGGATTTATCTCCTGAAGAAAAACCTGCATTTGGATCTAAAGTGAATGAGTTAAAACAAACGTTAGAGAATGCGTTTAAATCAAAAGAATTAGAGTTAGAGGATTTGAAGCTTAATGAACAACTAAAGTTGGGTAAAATAGATATTACTTTACCTTCTAGTTTACCAAGAGTTGGGACACTTCATCCTTTAACTGTGGTTCAAACTGAAATTGAGCAATTCTTCATCGGTATGGGCTATTTAGTTGAAGAAGGTCCTGAAGTTGAACTTGATTATTACAACTTTGAACGGGCGAATATTCCACAAAATCATCCGGCGCGTGATATGCAAGATACGTTCTATATCAATATGGAATGGTTACTTAGAACACATACGACTGCGATTCAAACTCGTACATTAGAAGATTATAAAGGAGAAGTTCCTATCAAAGTTATTTGTCCTGGTAAGGTATATCGAAAAGACGATGATGATGCGACGCATTCACACCAATTCGTTCAAATGGAAGGATTGGTTGTAGGAGAAAAGATTTCAATGTCAGATCTCAAAGGTACTTTAGAAAAATTAGCTAAACATATGTTTGGAGATGCGCGAGTTATTCGTTTTAGACCGTCTTATTTCCAATTTACTGAACCAAGTGTAGAAGTGGATGTATCCTGTCATATTTGTAATGGGAAAGGATGTCCAACCTGTAAACATACCGGATGGATTGAAATCTTAGGTGCGGGTATGGTACATCCAAATGTTTTACGTATGGCTGGTTTTGATCCAGAAAAGGTTAGTGGATTTGCGTTTGGACTTGGTGTTGAGCGTGTTGCGTTACTGAAATATGGTATTGATGATATCCGTCAGTTCTATACGAATGATTTACGCTTTTTATCGACATTCCGTCGTTTTGAGTAGGAGAGAAACATGAAAGTAAGTTTAAAATGGTTAAGTCGATACGTCGATTTAAAAGATATAACAGCTGATAAATTAGCGGATACATTAACGTTAGCAGGATTAGAAGTAGAAAGCGTTGATGCGGTAGCGCATGGCACAAATCTTGTAATAGGTGAAGTTCTTGAATGTGAGAAACATCCTGAATCAGATCATTTATCAAAGACATTAGTCAATGTTGGGGACGAAGTCGTTTCCATCGTTTGTGGAGCACCGAATGTACGTAAAGGACAAAAGGTTATTGTCGCAAAAGTGGGGGCTGTATTACCTGAAATAACGATTAAAAAAGCGAGTATTAAAGGTGTTGAAAGTAATGGGATGATTTGTTCATTGCTTGAATTAGGGGTAGATCCTAAACATCTAAGTGATGATCAAAAATCTGGGATTGAAGTACTCGATCCTAGCGTTGTGGTAGGACAAGAAGCATTATCTACTTTAAGTTTGGATGATGTGATTATTGATATCAAACAAACACCGAATCGCAATGATTTTAATGCGTTGTGGTCAGTTGCTTATGAAGTATCTGCATTACTTAATCGTGAAGTCAATATTCCATGGAAGAAGGATTATCATGTTCAAGGAAATAAGAGTTCACTTGTAATTGGTTCAGAAACATCGAATTGTCCTTTATTTTTAGGAAAGTTGATTGGTAATGTTAAAGTAGGACCAAGTCCAGAATGGTTAAAACGTGATTTAGAATCAGTAGGAATGAAGTCCATTAATAATGTCGTAGATATTTCTAACTATGTCATGGTTGAGACGGGACAACCATTACATTTCTATGATGCGTCAAAATTATCTAAATTTGAAATTATAGTAAAGGATCAACAAGTTGGTAAAATTAAAACCTTAGATGAGTCTGAATTAGAACTTGAACTGGATGATATTGTTATTACTTCTAACTCTACTCCAATTGGTTTAGCAGGTATTATGGGTGGAGATGATAGTAAGATTGGGGATGAAACCAAGTCTATCATTATCGAAGCAGCTCAGTTTGATCCAACTCGTATTCGTCATACTTCACGTCGTGTTAACTTATTAACCGATGCGAGTCTTCGTTTCCAAAAAGGGATTGATCCAATGGCTGCCTATAAAGCGATGGATCGTGCTGTAGAATTATTAGTTCAATACGCAGATGCGACTTTAATCGAAGAAACTCAAGTAGTTGGAAATGTTAAAACTGATCTAAAAAAAGTAAGTGTTAAACATTCACATATTGAAGATTTATTAGGTACACGTGTTTCACTTGACGCATGTGTGGAAATATTTGAAAGATTGTATTTTAATCCAAGTGTTGAAGGTGAAACGATCATATGTACCATTCCTAGTTATCGATTGGATATTGATGTGGCAGAGGATTTGATTGAAGAAATTGGACGTATTATTGGATATGCGGATCTAGTTGGTACTTTACCGGTTATGCCAAGTACACAAGGTGGTTATAATCCTCGCCAACAAGTTCGTCAAAAGATTCGTCAATTAGCGGTTGGTTTTGGAATGAATGAAGTTATTACCTATACACTTGTTCATGAAGATAAGTGTAGAGAAGGTGTATATCCTTTAGAAAACCCTGCACGATTAATGTCTCCACTCAGTGAAGAAAGACGTTACGTTCGTAATAATTTATTAACCAGTTTGCTTGATACTGCGAGTTATAATCAAGCACATAAGATGAAGGATTTTCAAATATTCGAAATTTCAAATCTTAATACGATGCAAGAAAATCAAGAGCGTTGTGCATTTGTCTTAAGTGGTAATCATGAAGTATCGATTTGGCAGAAACGAAACTCCTCTTACGATTTCTATAGTGCTAAAGGTATAGTTGAAAGAATTTTATTTGAATTAGGTTTTGCGTCAAGCAGAATTAAATTTGAATCAAATGAAACATCTAATTTCTTCCATCCTCTAAAATCAGCCATTGTGACGATTGATAAGAAAGTAATTGGGGTAATTGGTGAGATTCATCCTAAGGTTGCGAAGCGTTATGATGTTAGTACCGTCGTTATGGGCGAGATTATTATTGAAAAACTACTTGAGATGAAGACCGCTAAGATTAAATACAGTCCAATTAATAAACTTCCAAGTGTTGTGCGTGATATTGCGTTGGTTTGTGATGATTCTACTCTTGCGAGTGATATTGAAAAAGTAATTCGCTCTGTATCGAAAGACATGATTCAATCTGTCACAATCTTTGATGTTTATCAGGGAGATAAAGTTGAAAAAGGTAAGAAGTCGATTGCGTTAAAAGTGGTCTATCAAGCACTTGATCATACTTTGAGTGAAGAAGAAATTACCAATTTATATCAAAAAACAATTGAAGCATGTAAAAAAGGCTTGAATGCTGAGTTACGTATCGCTTAAAATTAGATGTGGTATTAACAAAATAAAGGTGGTGCTCACATGGGACGCGCATTTGAAGTAAGAAAAAAGGCAAGAGAAAAAACAAATGCCTCAAAGACTAAGATTTATTCAAGATTTGGCAAGGAATTATTCATCGCTGCTAAGGCTGGTATTCCTGATCCAGAGATGAATCAAGGATTAAAACGTATGATTGAACGTGCTAAGGCTAATCAAGTACCTGCAGATGTTATTAAGCGTGCGATTGATAAAGCTAAGGGCGGTTCAGAAGATAGTTATTCAAGTGTAAGATATGAAGGATATGGTCCAGGTAACTGTACTATTATTATTGATTGTTTAACAGATAATGTTAATCGTACGGTCAGTGATGTTCGTAATTGTTTTACAAAGACAAAATCAAAGATGGGTGTGTCAGGTTCAGTAGCGCATTTATATGATCATATTGGAATTCTAGCGTTTACTTATGATAACGATGAACAAGTTTTAGATACACTCATTGAACACGATGTTGATGTGGTTGATGTTGAAAAAGAAGATGAAACAATCAATGTAACGGTTCATCCGAATGATTTGTATAAAGCTAAAACGGCTATTGAAACAATTCTTCCTGAAGTGGAGTTTAGTGCTCTAGAAACAACCATGGTTCCTCATGATACCGTTCAATTGAGTGGTGATGATGTAGAACTATTCAATCGTTTTATGAATATGATTGATGAATTAGATGATGTACAAAACGTATATCACAATGTAGAAGAATAAAGCGATTGAAATTCAATCGCTTTTTTTAATAATAGGTCCTTCGATTTCACGTTGGATAATGTAATTTTGTTCTTCTTTTTTCATTCCATAGGCATAGGCTTGAGTTGCTTTAAGTTCTATTTCTCTCATTTTTAAAGGTATTTGATTAAATCGCGATGCGATTTTTACATCAGATTCTCTGAGTGATTTTAAATAATCTTGACCACTTGAATTAAATCCCAGAATTCTTACACTATTTAGAAGTTCTAACTTAGGAATATCATTTCGTTTTGTATGAGTCAAAAGGTGGACACATGCTCGTTGGATGCGAGCTCTTGTATATCTTTTTCCGATACAATTTTGCATGAACTCTTCAAATGTATTTGAGTGTTTGATTTGTTTCTTAAAATGATTTTCTAATCCTTCATCCATTAAGAAAATGCTTTGTAAATCTTCTTTATTAATCGTGAGTATTTTAGTTTTTAAATAATCAAAATAATCTTCCCAGTGAATTGGTTTGTTTTCGTTCAGTTCTTCAAACATTGGGGTATAGTTTTGAATATCTTTACCTTCAAATATCGCTTTACGAATAGCAGTCGCACTTGCGATTTCATGATTAAGTTGATCATCATGATAATGATTGGTTCTTTGGATACAATGAGGTTTTATTTTTGTGTTTTGAATGGCTTTTAAATAGGCAATTCCAAGGATGTCATTTGGATGGAAAGATCCTTGGACTAATCCATAAGCTTTCGGATATCCCATACCCATATTGAGGTTTTCTTTTAATCCGTCGACATTTATGGGTAAATCAGCCATGAGTTGTAGAGATTCAATATCATTACTTTCACTACCAAAGACGATATCTGTGCATCCCATTAACTCTAGAATGCGTACAGATGCATTTGCGAAGTGTTTAGCACTTTGTACCACAAATGGATAGGGTAGTTCACAAACAATGTCTATACCACTGTTTAATGCAGTTTCAGTACGTATCCATTTATTAACAATGGTTGGTTCACCACGTTGAACAAAATGTCCACTCATAACACAAATTAATAAATCACATTGAGTTATTTCTCGAGTCTTATCTATGTGATATTGATGGCCATTGTGAAATGGGTTATATTCAGTAATTATTCCAACTATTTTCATGTAAATTACTATAACATAGGGTTATCATTTTATCTAGAACTGGTGTATGATGAACTTAAGTGAGGGTTATTATAATGAAAGAAATAGTGTACACATCTTCTTTTGATTCGCAGAAATTAAAAGCGTATTTCTATGAAACGAATCAACCCAAAGCATTTATTTGTATCTTTCATGGAATGGCTGAACATCAACTACGTTATAGAAAATTAGCTCAAGTATTAAATGAGAATCATTTCAGTGTATTAACCATTGATCATAGAGGTCATGGTGAAAGTTTATTTGATGGCAAGTTAAAAGGATATTTTGCGGATGAAGATGGTTGGCATAGAAATTGTGATGATTTGCATTCTATTATCCATTCAATAAAACCAGATGATATTCCATTTATTCTATTTGGGCATAGTATGGGTAGTTTAGTAGCTCGATCCTATCTTAAGAAATATGGGAATGAATTATCTGGATTATTTCTAAGTGGATCACCTGATGAGAGTCCTATGGCAAGTGCTGGATTAACGCTCGCAAAAATAATACGCTCTTTGAAGGGTAAGAAACATGCTTCTCCATTTATGACAAACTTATCTTTTGGTAGTTTTAATAAGGCGATTTCAAATCCCAAAACGAGTATGGATTGGCTGAGTGTTAATGAAGAGAATGTTAAGAAATACATTGAAGATGATTTATGTGGATTTGATTTTACAACTCAAGCCTATGTCGATATGCTTGAAGGAATTCATGAAGTATACCATGATGAATGGTCTGTACCAAACCCTGATTTACCTATTCAATTTATGAGCGGTGAAAATGATCCTTGTTTTCTTCCAAATGGTTTAGATAAAGCTGTGAATAGGCTAAGAGAATTAGGGTATAGAAATGTGAATTTTACATTAATGGATGGTTGTAGACATGAAATATTTAATGAAATGAAGCAAGATGATGTTATTGATGCATTTATTAATTGGTTGAATCGTATCGTAAACGTGAATTAGCGTTGACTTTTAACAGGTTTATCTTTATAATAAGTCCGTTGACGAAAAGGTGATTTTTATGAAATGGGCGAAACGTGATTTAGAGAGACTTCCATTAGAAGGCGAACAAATCCAAGTGAGCTTAAACTTTACGGAAGATGAGATACCCGCGTATATGAATATACGTCGAGTTGAAAGTTGTGAAGTAAAGGCAAAACTGAGTTATGATGTGCATTCAAATCTATTGATGGCAGATCTAAATTTACGAGGTAAGATGATTCTTCCTTGTTCAATCAGTTTTGAAGACGTTCCTATTTCATTTAAGACGACGTCAAAACTTGTTTATAGCTTTAATCCAGTAGATGATGATTCTGATATTATTGTCGTTGATGGAGAAGTGTTGGATTTCAAACCTGAAGTCTTAGGATTAATCTGGTTAGAAGTTCCTGCAGTTGTCATATCAAAGAAAATGAAACAGTTACCATCTGGAGAAGGTTGGGAAGTTTTGACAGAAGAAGAATTTGGACGTCGCAAAGATCAAAAGATTGATCCAAGATTAGCAAAAATCTTGGAGTACAAAGCACAAGATGATGAGGAGGTGTGATTCATGGCTGTACAACAAAGACGTGGTTCTAAAACAAGAAAAGCAAAACGCAGAACGCATTATAAGTTGGCTGCACCTACTTTGGTGAAGTGTCCTTCATGTGGTGAGTATAAATTGCCTCATCATGTTTGTGAAGCATGCGGACAATACGAAAGTAAATAAGAAAGCGAATTTCGCTTTTTTAGTTTAAAGAATAAAGGAGATTTTATCGATTTTGATAAAATCTCTTTTATTTTGATATATATAGGACTATAATGGTGGTAGAAAGTGTCATATTGTGGGTAAAAGTGGTGGAATTATGTTGATGGGTGAATATCGTCACAACACAGACAGTAAGGGAAGAATTATAATTCCGGCTCGTTTTCGTGAGGAATTGGGAAACAGTATAATTCTTGCTCGAGGTTTGGATGGCTGTATCACTGGTTATACTCATCAACAATGGGAAAAGATTTTAAATGAGTTAAGAAGTTTACCGAATACAAAACGCGAGTCCCGTATGTATGTACATATGCTGGTTGCGAAAGCGGCAGAGTGTGAGTTTGATGCTCAAGGAAGAGTATTAATTCCTAATAGTTTAATAATTGAAGCTGCAATAGAGAAAGAATGTGTAGTTGTAGGGGTTGTGGATCATCTTGAAATTTGGTCAAGCTCTCGTTGGGATGCGTATTATGCGAATGCTAGTTCATCTTTTGAAGAAATAGCGGAACAGTTAACGGAGTTTATGAAATAATATGGAACATTTACCGATCATGTTAAACGAAGTAATTGATGCATTATCGATTAAAACAAATGGGATATATGTTGATGGAACATTTGGTCGAGGTGGTCATAGTAGAGCTATTTTGAATAAATTAACATTAGGACAATTAGTTGTTTTTGATCAAGATGAAAGAGCGATAGAAACTGCAAAATTACTCAGTAATGAATTCCCAAATAAAATGACTATCATTCAATCAAACTTCGAGCATTTAAATGAAAAGTTAGATGAAATCTCTATAGAAGGAATCGATGGAATACTTCTAGACTTAGGTGTATCATCACCCCAATTTGATGATCCAAGTCGAGGATTTAGTTATCGATTTGATACTCGATTGGATATGCGTATGAATTTAAATCAGAGCTTGGATGCTTATCAAGTTGTTAATCAATATTCATTTGAAAAACTAATGTACATCTTCCAAGTTTATGGAGAAGAAAAATTCGCAAAACAAATAGCACGTAAGATTGAAAAACAACGTGAGATTAAACCGATTGAAACAAGTTTTGAATTGGTTGATATCATTCGAAGTGCTTATCCAAGTAAAGTTCTTAAACAAAAAGGACATCCTGCAAAACAAGTGTTTCAAGCGATTCGAATTGAGGTTAATCAAGAGTTAGAAGTTCTTAAATCCGTATTAGACCAAGCAGTCAATCGATTAAATCCAGATGGAAGACTTGTCATACTGACATTTCATTCATTAGAAGATCGTATTGTAAAACAGTTTTTCAATAAACTTACAACGATAGATGTTCCTTCTAAGATACCACTTCAAGTATTACCTACTACAGAGTATGAGCTTGTAAATAAAAAAGTAGTTACTTCTCAAAAAGAAGAATTAGATTTAAATCCTAGAGCGCATTCCGCCAAATTGAGGGCAATCAGAAAGAGATAATAATGGCAAAAAAGATAACGCGTATAAAACGTAAACGACTGAAATTACAAGGTGTTTTAAGCCTTGCGTTTACACTTGCGTTATTTGCTTATATTGCCTCATCTATATTTCTAAGAGCATATAATGTTCAATTAACTGTACAGATTCAGAAAATTCGAAATAATATTGTTCTAATTGAACGTTCTAATCAAGTTTTAAATGTTGAAATACAATCTTTAAGTAGTAAAGAAAGAGTCATGGCAATTGCACTTGATGCTGGACTAAAAGTTTATCAAGAAAATATTGTAATGATTAATAAAGGAGAATAGTATGAAAAGAAGTCGTAATATGCTTCTTTTTACATTATTCTTAATAGGTTTTACTCTATTTTTGGTCGCAATCAATACATTTTTAGTAAGCATTGTTGGATACCATTTTAATAGTGAAACTGATTTAAAGGCATATAGTGCCAATGTAAATACTGTAAATCAAACTCTTCAAGCGAAAAGAGGTTTTATTTTAGATCGAAATGGAGAGATTATTGCACAAGATAAAGAAACTTATACAATCTATGCGATTGTCGATTCATCACGACCTTCATATAAAAACAAACCTGCTTATGTAGTAGATATTGAATCTACAGCTGAAACACTTTCTATCTATTTAAATGCACCTAAAGATTATATAAAGGAAAGATTATTAAGCGCTTCCTATCAAACAGAGTTTGGAGTTTATGGAAAATCACTATCACTTATACAAAAAGAGGAAATTGAATCTCTTGAATTGCCTGGGATTGGTTTCTCTAAAACACTTAGTCGATATTATCCACTTAATCATTTTGCCTCTTATTTAATAGGATTTGTTAATCAAGAGAATAATAAAACAATAGGTATGATGGGGTTAGAAGCGAGTTATAATACCTTACTAGCGGGTAAAGATGGTAATAAAGTTGCGGTTGTCGATCGTTTTGGTTATTCGTTACCTGGATATCCTGAAGAGATAAATAATCCTCAAGATGGGTTTAATGTTATTTTGACAATTGATCGAGCTATACAAGAACAACTTGAATCCTCTTTCTTAATGACAAAAGATACTTTTAAAGCGTATGAGGTTTGGGGGACCGTCATGGAAGCTAAAACTGGTAAAATATTAGCTGTTGGTCAGTATCCAAGTTTTGACCCTAATAAAAAAGATATAACAGAGTATCAAAGTTATCTTACTCAAAAAATTTATGAACCAGGATCTACTTTAAAGGCGTTTACTTATGCAGCTGCAATTGATTCTGGAAATTATAATGGAAATGACACCTTTAATAGTAATACCTTTATAGTAGGACTTGATAAAAGTGGAAATGCAATTCGAGTTTCAACTAGTTCAAAAAGTATTGGATCGATTCGTAATGCTAATGGACGTTCTTGGGGTAACATCAGTTATGACATCGGATTTGCATATTCATCCAATGTAGGTATAGCAAGTTTATTAACAAATTATTTAGATGAGGAAATATTTATGGATTATTTGGTTCGATTTGGGTTTAAGAATAAAGTTAATATCGAAAATATGAGTGAGACGATTGGATCAATTAATTATACTTGGCCATTAGATAAACTTACGGTTGGTTATGGACAAGGTATTTCAACGAATATGGCGCAAATATTACAAGCCTATACTGCAATCTTTAATAATGGAGTAATGGTAAAGCCGTACATCGTAGATAAAGTTATTAATTCGAAGACAAATGAAGTAATCGAAAAAAATGAAACTATTGAAATTGGACAAGCAATTAAGCCAGAAACAGCAAAAAAAGTTCAAGATTTAATGAATCTTGTTGTTAATTATGAAGCTGGAACAGGACGTTTCTATAAAGTAGAAGAAGTTGATATTTTAGCCAAAACGGGTACTGCACAATTGATTGTAAATAATGAGTATTCTAAGGATCAATATATTTATTCGGTTGTCATTGGTTTACCAGCAGATAATCCAGAGATTTTGGTTTATTATGCCTTTAAGGCGCCTGTTAATAATAGTGCGCACGTTGAAACAACACCAATCAAGCAGTTAATTCGAACAGTAGCCCTCGTAAATAATTATCGTAATGAAAAGTCTACAAGTAATAATCTTGTGAATATAAGCGAAATGAATCATTTTATATTAAAAAATTTTACAAACCATTCACTTAATTTTGTATTAGATGATTTACAAACTAAATCGAGTAAAATTTTTGTGTTAGGTAATGGATCCACCATAATTAATCAATATCCTAAATCGGATATTAATGTATTAAGCAATCAACCTGTTTTCTTGTTAACAAGTACAAATAATATTCAAATGATTGATATAATGGGTATGAGTAAGAAAGATGTTTTATCCTTTTTTGAATTGATTGGAGCTAAATATAAATTTAGTGGTGAAGGAATTGCCTATTATTGTAATTTGAATGAAGGGGATTATATTAATCTTAATGAGGTCATTGAAGTGCAATTTAAATAGTGTGTTATAATGTTTTTCGTTAAGAGGGAACTTTATGCAAGCGTTATATGTTAGTGGATTAAGTTTTGGCCTTAGTTTAGTCTTATATCCACTTTTTATCCATTATTTGAATAAAAGACAACACCAACAAATCGTAAGTGAATTTTCACTTGAAAGTTTTAAAGCTAAAGCAAAGACACCGAGTTTAGGCGGTGTTTTATTTGTGATTATACCTGTTATTAGTTTAATTGTACTTTTCCCAAATAGTCTTTTTGATACTAGAGTAGTTTTGGTACTTTTAGTCTATTTGGCCTATGGGTTAATTGGATTTATTGATGATTATAAAATTATACTAGAACGAAATAATAAAGGTTTAAGTGCTAAAGTTAAATTTATGATGCAACTTATTTTAGCGATTATTTTTTATATTATTTTTAGACAAGAATTATCTGCATCAGTTAATTTACCTTTTACTGATTTTTCAATTGATTTAGGAAGTTTATATGTTTTATTTGTTTTATTTCTTTTCACCGGATCAAGCAATGCAGTTAATTTAACTGATGGTATGGATGGATTAGCGGGTGGAACTAGTTTGATTGCATTAGTGCCTTTTGCAATATTTAGTTATATTCAGAATGAAACGTATGTTTTTGCGTTTATTTGTGCCTTAATGTCTTCTTTAGTTGCATATCTTTGGTTTAATAAACATCCTGCAAAAATTATAATGGGTGATACAGGTGCTTTAGCACTTGGAGCTGTTTTAGCAGCAATTGCATTAGTATTAAAACAAGAATTTAGTTTTGTCTTTATTATGGCTGTTTTTATTTATGAAACTTTATGCGTTATGATTCAAATAGGTTCTGTAAAGTTATTTAAAAAACGTGTATTTAAATATACTCCAATTCACTATAGTTATACTTTATCCGGCTGGAAAGAAACTAATGTTGTTTACTTCTTCTGGTTTATGGGTTTTATTTCTATGTTAGTTGGATTATGGTTAGGAGTTAATTTATGAAGGCGTTAATCATTGGGGCTGCAAGAAGTGGAATTGCAATTACAAAACTTCTAGTAAAAGAAGGGTTTGATTGTATTCTTTTAGATAAAAATAGCATTGATCATAATTTATTTGATAATTTAGAGAAGATTGAAATTATTGAAGGAGATCATCCAAAACAGTTATGGGATGTACCATTTGATTTAATTATTAAAAACCCCGGGATACCACATACAAATGAATTTGTTCAAGGGTTCGTCAGTCAAGGTTATTTTATTTATAACGAGATAGAAATAGCATTAAGATTTGCACCTAAGTATAAAATTGGCGCGATTACTGGTACAAATGGCAAAACAACAACTACTTCCATGTTAGAAGTATTACTTAAACAAAGAAATGTAAATAACACAGCTTGCGGTAATATTGGTTTAGCGATGAGTGAAGTTGTCTATCAAAAAGGAAATATTGATATAGATTGTGCACTTGAGATTGCGGCTTTTCAATTACTTGGATGTGATTCATTTAAACCCAAAATTAGTACAATCCTTAATCTTGCTCCAGATCATTTAGATGTATTTAATGACGTGGATGAGTATTATAATGCTAAATGTCGAATATTTATGAATCAAGATGAGAATGATATATTCTTGAAAAATTTGGATGATGAAAATATAGTCAGGTTGACAAATGATATAAATGCCAAATGCTATTCATTTTCATTAACTAAAGATACGGATACACATATCGAGGGAACAAAAGTATACTTCAAAAACATCGAGTTATTTGATTACACACAGTTAAAGATTCCAGGTATGCATAATGTATCAAATGCAATGGTTGCGTGCACAATGGCGTATTTAATGGGAGTGGATGTTGATTCAATTAAAAGAACGATAGAGACATTTGCAGGTGTTGAACATCGTTTAGAGTTTGTGAAATCTGTACATGGTGTTGATTTCTATAATGACTCAAAAGCCACTACTGCTGAATCCACAGTTGTAGCATTAGACGCATTTAACCAACAAGTTATATTATTAGCTGGTGGATATGATAAAAAAACTGGTTTTGAGAGTTTAAAATCGAGTTTAAGCAAAGTTAAAATACTTATTGCATTTGGTACAACAAAGTATCAATTTAAAGAATTGTATCCTAATACAATCTTAGTAGAAAATATGAAAGAAGCGATTGAATTGGCATTTAAACTCGCGAAAAATAAAGATAAAATAGTTTTATCTCCTGCATGTGCGAGCTATGATCAGTTTGATAATTATGAGCAAAGAGGACGATTATTTAAGGAGTATGTGAACTCATTAAAAGATTAACTTTAATTCGTTCTTATAATGTTTTATAATAATACAGCAGTAGGGTGAACTAATGAACGATTTTTTTTTAATGACTGAAGAAATAGAATTAACAATATCGTTAAAACTTGGTATGATTCAAAAGAATAGTTTACCAAATCTTAGTTATGAGCAATTAAAACAAGCTTTGATGGCGATGAAGTGGAAAGCAGGTATGCCTGCTAAATTACATGATATTATTGATGATATTATGTCAATTAGAGAAGATGAGATTGTAGCGTATTTGGCTAAGAAAGCCGTAATTGATGGACGAAAAAAATCATTGGCAGATTTTGCTTATATGGTTGGAGGGAATGAATGAAAAAAAATAGTCGATTAATCATATTTGGATTAACAGTATTAGTTCTATTAGCAACTGTTATTGGATTTTATCCAAATATTCAGAATGGAATGACACTTGGACTTGATTTACAAGGTGGCTTTGAAATTGTGTATGAAGTAAGTCCTTTAAAAGATGGATCTGATTTACCTGAAATGGGAGCAATTACGCAAAGTATAAGTAAGCGTATTGACGTTTTAGGGGTTAATGAACCTGATATCTCAATTGAAGGGGATAATCGTATCCGAATTCAATTGGCAGGGGTTAAAGATCAATCTGAAGCTCGTCAGATTATTTCAACAACAGCTAATTTAACATTTAGAGATGTTAATGATAACTTATTAGCTGATGCAGACATCTTAACTGAAGGTGGAGCATCTTTAGCGTATGAGAATGGGTTTGTGGTGGTTAGTCTTAAGATTAATGATACGGACAAATTTTTTGAGTTAACAAAAGCAGTTTCTCAAATGGTGAGTGGAAATAATATTATTGTGACATGGCTGGATTTTGAAGAAGGTGTTGATTCATATAAAGCTGAAGTAGGAAAAGATAATCCTAAATATATTTCAGCTGCTAGTGTTAATCAAGGGATTAATGGAGACGCAATAATTAAAGGTTCTTTTACAGATGAAGAAGCTCGTCAATTAGCAAATCTTATTAACTCAGGTTCCTTACCAGTTAAAATGACAGAAATCTATTCTAATGTAGTAAGTGCTGAGTTTGGTTTAAATGCGTTCTCTGTAACTATATTTGCTGGATTATTAGGTATTTTAGGGGTAGCGATATTCATGATTTTAGTTTATCGATTACCGGGTATTATTTCGGCCTTAATGTTAACTTTGTATATTTTCACAACAATGCTTATTTATAATTCTATGGGTGGAGTATTTACATTGCCTGGTATTGCGGCTCTAGTTTTAGGGGTTGGGATGACAGTTGATGCGAATATTATTACTTTCGAGAGAATTAAGGATGAGTTGCTTTTAGGTCGTTCTTTGAAAACATCTTTTGAAGAAGGGCATCACCTAGCTTGGCGAACAATATTTGATTCACAGTTTACTACTTTCATTGCTGCGTTCTTAATGTATATGTATGGCACGGGTGCAGTTAAGGGATTTGCGACTATGTTAATGGTTACAATTTTCTCGACATTACTAATTAATGTGTTCTTTGTTAAATTCTTACTTGGATTATTGATTAAATCTGGAAAGTTTGATGATAAAAAACCTTATTTTGGTGTTAAAGACGAACATATTCCAGATGTTAATAAAGGTGAAGAGAAGAAGTATTTTGGTTATTTTAATAAGATTGATTTTGTTAAGATTTCAAGAGCTTTCATTTTTGGAAGTATTGCAATTTTAATGGCTGGATTTATATTTGGTGTTGTTAATTTTGCACAAGGGAATGGTTTCTTAAACTTAGGAATTGATTTTACTTCAGGTTCAAAATTAACGATTAATTCTAATTCTCCTATTGATGAGCAAATATTAATTAATGATATGAAAGAATTGGGTATTTCTCAGTTCAAAGTTCAGTTATCAGGTGAAAAAGTTGCGTATGTTAGAACAAGTCAGATCTTAGATCGCACAGAAATTGATACTATTGGTCAAGTTGTTTTAGAAAAGTATGGCTTAGAAATGAATGATAGTGTTGTTACTCCGGTTGTGGGTGGTGAATTAATTCGTAATGCATTAATTCTTTCCTTACTTGCTTGGGTGTTCATTATGTTGTTTATTACAATTCGATTTGAGTTTGACTATGCATTTGCAACAATTTTAGCGTTAGTACATGATGTATTCATTGTGTTAGCAGCTTTCGCAATCTTACGTCTTGAATTTAACATTGAATTGATTGCAGTTATCTTAGCGATTATTGGTTATTCTGTTGATGACTCAATTGTTATATTTGATCGTATTCGTGAGAATGTTAATGCCTTTGGATCAAATCATATTCCTAAGGATGCTTATCGTAAGATTGTAAACGACTCATTACAAGCTACGATTCAACGTTCTTTATACAATACCGTCACGACTCTAATTCCTATTGCTTTCTTGATTAGTTTAGGTTCTCAAGCAATCTTTAACTTCAATTTTGCAATGTTAATTGGATTACTGGCTGGGGCATATTCTTCTATCTTTATTGCTGCACAATTCTGGTATTGGGTACGTGTAAATCGTAAAACTAAAGTTGTTAAAATTAAGCCTAAGAAGAAGAGTAATGAACCAGAAGAAATGATTATATTAGGAATTAATGATTAGAGTGGATGTTCCACTCTTTTTTTATGTTAAACTTATTTTATGTTAAAAACGAACTCACTATTAAATGCAATTATTGAATTTAATCATCTAGATTTAAATCAAATTAATCAATTGTACAATCCTAAAGAATATAAGATATCTTCCCATAATTTATTTGAAAGAGCAGAAGAAATTGTCTTAAATCATATTAAGAGAAATAATAAAATTATTATCTGTGGTGATTATGATGCGGACGGTATTTGTTCAACAACAATTCTTTTTCGCACGCTCAAAAAACTTAATGCAGATGTAGGTTATTATATTCCTAATCGATTCAAAGAAGGGTATGGTTTGAATGATAATACAGTTGATTTAGCGCTCCAAAAAGGGTATGAACTTTTTATTCTTGTTGATAATGGTGTTAGTGCTGATTCATCTCTATTGAAAATTAGAGAAGCTGGTAAAACATGTATTATTCTTGATCATCATAGTTATGAAAAAGAAGTACTGTGTGATTGTCTAGTACATCCTGATTTATTGGACGAGGATTATCACGATATGTGCGGTAGTGGTTTAGCGGTTAATCTAGCGGAGCGTTTAGTTGGTTATGACGCGTTTAATGTTAGTTTAGCTGGTATTGCTACTGTAGCTGATTTAATGCCTTTGTGGGGGTTTAATCGAAGTTTAGTGTCTAAGAGTTTGGTTGAAATAAACAATCATCAAGCACAGGTTTTTATGAATCTTATTAATACGACGAAGTTAATAAGTGAAACCGATATTGCGTTTCAACTTGTTCCAAAGTTAAATGCAATTGGAAGACTAGCTGATGTTATTGATGTTAATCAAGTTGTTAAGTATTTATGTTTAGATAATAATAATTCTATAGACTTGTTTTCTAAAGAAATTATTCGTGTTAATGATATGCGCAAGGATATCAATCAACGAATGTATATTAAAGCTTTAGAGATGATAGCTGATGATAAAGTTATTGTTATATATGATGATTCATTTCATGAAGGTATCGTAGGAATAACAGCTGGTCGACTTAGTTCTGAATTAAAAAAACCAGTATTTGTTTTGAATCAAGAAGGGAATCGCTTAAAAGGAAGTGGACGATCTTATGGTTCTATTGATTTAAGAGAACTAGTTGCCCCCGCTATTCATCTTTTAAATCGTTTTGGAGGGCATTCTCAAGCAGCCGGGTTAGAAATAGATGTGAGTAAAGTTGAGTTGTTTAAAGAGCTTATAAACGAAAATACTGGAGCATTAATACAACATACTGAGAAGAAACATTTCTTAGACATGAAAGATGAATGGTTAAGTCTTGAGGTGTTTGAAAATCTAATGAGATTTGGACCTTTTGGACAAGGTATCTATATACCTTCTTTTAGATTTTCTAATTTTACTATTAAAAGTAATCGTATAATTCGAGGTGGGATAAGTTTTGAGTTAAATATAAATTCGATGAATGTAAGTGCTGTTTATTTTCAATCTATTTTAGATGAGCGCTTGATTCAGTCAGATTTTTCAAATTTTATAGGGCGTATTACACTTGATGAGTTTAGAGGTCAAAAGAAACTAAAGATTATGATTGAGAGCTTTGAATAGACATTTTATCATTCTTGTCTTCCTTGTATTTTGAAATGATTTTGATATAATTAACCTGTTATAGGAGATAGCCATGGAATATAAAAAATATATTGCGGATATACAAGATTTTCCAATTGAAGGGATATTGTTTAGAGACATCACACCACTTATGGGTGATGGTGAAGCTTTCCATCAAGCAACACAAGAAATTGTGCAATTTGCAAGAGAAGTGAATGCTGAAATTGTAGTTGGACCTGAGTCTAGAGGTTTTATATTTGGTTGTCCAGTTGCGTTTGAATTGAATATCGGTTTTGTTCCTGTTCGTAAACCGGGTAAATTACCTCGAGAAACTGTTAGCTTTAGCTATGCATTAGAATATGGAAAAAATGAATTACATGTTCATAAGGATAGTATTAAAAAAGGACAGAGAGTTTTAATTGTTGATGATTTGTTAGCTACTGGTGGTACAGTTGAGGCTACAATTAAACTCGTTGAACAACTTGGTGGTGAAGTAGTAGGATGTGCTTTCCTTATTGAATTAAATGCTTTAAAAGGACGCAATGTATTAAAGAACTATCCTGTATTTACACTCGTTAATTATGACTAATCGAAGACTTGTCTTCGATTTTTAAAAGAAAGAACTATGCAAGGCAAAAAACAAGAAATCTCGATTCAAGCAATTCTGGATTTAGTTAAAACCTATTATCCAGATCCTGAATCCTTAGATTTAATATCTAAGGCTTTTAGTTATGCGAATGAAAAGCATAAAGATCAATTTCGTAAAAGTGGTGAGCCTTATATCATACATTTATTGAATGTTGCGTATATTCTAGCTGATTTAAAATTAGGTCCAAAAGCAATAGCAGCTGGACTTTTGCATGATGTAATTGAAGATTGTGGTGTTTCTCGAGAAGAAATGGTTAAAGAATTTGATGATGAAATTACGACTTTAGTTGAAAGTGTCACTAAGATTGGTAATATTGAATTCAAAGATGAAAAAGAGTATATGGCAGTAAATCATCGCAAGATATTTATTGCGATGGCCAAAGATATTCGAGTTATTTTAATTAAACTTGTAGATCGCTTGCATAATATGCGGACTTTACAGTTTATGTCAGAAATAAAACAAAAGAAGATTGCAGCTGAAACTTTAGATGTTTACGCACCAATCGCACATCGATTAGGGATAAGTGAAATAAAGAACGAGTTAGAAGACTTGAGTTTTTATTATCTCTATCCGGATAAATATTATGAGATTGCACATCTTGTTGAAATTCGGAAAGCAGAACGTGATCGACAAGTATTGACGATGATTAAAGATATAACAGAATTATTAACCAAGAATGGTTTGAAGTTTAGAATTTTTGGTCGTTCAAAACATTTGTATAGTATTTACAAGAAAATGACGACTAAAAATAAACGTTTTGATGAAATTCTAGATTTACATGCGATTCGTATCGTTACATCGGATGATGTGAGTTGTTATGAGGTTTTAGGTTATATCCATGCAAAATACAGACCTATTCCAGGACGTTTAAAAGATTATATAGCGATGCCAAAAATGAATATGTACCAGTCTTTACACACTACAATAGTCGGTGAAGAAGGTAGTATTTATGAAGTTCAAATTCGTACTGAAGAAATGGACGCAATTGCTGAAAAAGGGGTTGCGGCTCATTGGCGTTATAAAGAAGGTAATAAGTATAATCAAGAAAGAGCTCAAAAAGAGATTGAAGAAAGATTATCTTGGTTCAAGGATTTTGGAGCTTTAACGCAGGAAAGTAAAGATGCGGATGAGTATATGGATATACTTACGCATGATGTTTTTGAAGCGAATGTTTATGTTATGTCTCCAAAAGGAAGGGTTATCGATTTACCTAATGGAGCTACACCATTGGATTTTGCCTATCGTATTCATACTGAGATTGGACATTCTACAATTGGTGCGATTGTAAATAATGTGTTAGTTCCACTCAATACTCCTTTAAAAACTGGAGATGTTGTGTCAATTCGTACTTCTAAGCAATCCAATGGTCCTTCAGAGGATTGGTTGAAGATTGTTAAGACAGCACATGCAAAAAGTAAGATAAGAAATTTCCTTCAAAAGAAAGAAATGGATGATCGTTCTGACACCATTGAGAAGGGTGAACATTTATTTAGAGAAGAATGTAAACGCCGAGAAATTGATGATAAAGAGTTGATTGGAAGTAAACGTTTAGAAAGTGTTTTCCAACATTTTGCGATTAATAATACGAATGATTTCTATTATGCAATTGCGGTTAAATCGCTTGCGATGCCAGCTGTTTTTGAGAAATTAAATATCCAACAAAAAAAGGGTATTTTAGATAACTTTAATTTAGAAAGAATGTTTAAGAGTAATCAATCAAAGAAAACATTCTCTAAGTCAGGGATTCGCGTATCAGGTGTTGACTCGATGATGATTAGTTTAGCTGGCTGTTGTACACCAGTTCCTGGTGATTCCATTGTAGGATTTATTACTAAGGGTCAAGGTGTAAAAGTTCATCGTACAGATTGTGTAAATATTAAGAATGAGACAAAGCGTTTGATTAACGTCGAATGGGATGAAGAGCGTAAAGAAGGTAAGTATGAAGTTAAGTTATATATCTTAGCTCAAGATCGATCTTTCTTAATTTCGGATATTGTGACTATCATTAATCAATGTAAGGCAGGGCTCGTTGCAGTAAATTCAACTGTTAATGAAGATAAGATTACTGCATCTACTTATTTGAATGTAGTTGTTTCGGATTCTGAGCATCTTCAAACGGTTATTGCAAATCTACGTAAAATAGAAAATGTTTTTGAGGTTCATCGTGCACAATCATAGTTGTTCATCAATTATATTTGTGATAAGATTGAATAAATTCAATGAATAGGAAGTTTATACACTTCATATTATAGAGAGGAACGATTTGGTGAAAGTTCCATTTGAAAGTATAAATTGACACCTAGGAGAAGCTAACTTGAAAGTAGTAGAGTTAGACGGGCTGCCGTTATCCAGTTGAGTGTGTATTTCGATACAAATTAAGGTGGTACCACGTGAAAGCGTCCTTATATAGGAGGCTTTTTTTATTTAAAGGAGGAAAATGTATGAGTAAGTTCCAAGTTCCAAGAGGAACACAAGATGTTTTTGGTAAAGAAGTTAGACAATGGCATAAGATTGAAGCATTAATTAAAGAAATGATGAATGTTTATGGTTTTGATGAAATTCGCACACCTGAGTTTGAACATACTGAGGTCTTTGCGAGAGGCAATGACTCAAGTGATGTTATAAACAAAGAAATGTATACATTTATGGATAGAGGGGATCGTTCTTTAAGTTTAAAACCTGAGGGAACGGCTGGGTTAATTCGGTCTTTTGTTGAAAATAAGATGTATACACAACCTGACATGCCTTTTAAGTATTACTATGTTTGCCCATGCTTCAGATATGAGCGTCCTCAGAAAGGACGTATGCGTATCCATCATCAATTTGGGGTTGAAGTATTAGGTGATAAGACACCTTATATTGATGCGGAAGTAATTGGTTTAGGATTAACTTTCGTAAGAACATTAGGTCTAAATGATTTGAAAGTATTGGTTAATACATTAGGCGATAATGAAAGTAGAACAGCGTATAAAACTGCACTTAAAGAGCATTTTAAACCAGATTTACACTCACTATGTAATGATTGCCAAAGACGATATGAACAGAATCCACTACGTATCTTAGATTGTAAGGTTGATGCGAATCATTCTTCAATTCTAAATGCGCCTAAATTAAGAGATTACTTGAATGATGAATCAAGAAGTTATTTCGAAGATTTAATTCGAATTTTAAAAGATAGTGGAGTTGAAGTTGAGATTTCTGATCGATTAGTAAGAGGATTAGATTACTATACCCACACCGTATTTGAAGTAGTTAGTGTAAATAAGGATATGGGGTCTCAGGCAACAGTTTTTGGTGGTGGTCGATATGATTCTCTCGTTTCTGACTTTGGAGGACCTGAATTAAGTGGAATTGGTTTTGGTATGGGAATTGAAAGATTACTGGTTGCTTTAAATGTGGAAGGTATAGATTTAGCCGATGAAAAAGAGTTGGATGTATTCTGTGTAACATTAGATGATGAAGCATTGGATTATGCGTATCATTTAAGTAATTTCTTAAGATTAAATGGATATAAAGCTGAGTACGATTATTATCGTAAATCATTTAAATCTCAATTTAAGAGTGTTGAAAGAAAGAATGCGAAAATAGTTATATTGCTTGGAAAAGATGAGATGAGTAAAGGTCAAGTTGTCTTAAAACGTATTGAAACTCAGGAACAAGTCACGGTTACTGAGAATGAGATTTTACATCAACTCGATCATTGGTTAAATGAAGATCATGTATGTGATCATGATCATCATCATGGAGGAGAAAATGAATAGAACACATCATTGTAGTGAATTATCACCAAAGAATTTAGGCCAAAATGTAACATTAGTTGGTTGGGTTAGTAAACGACGTAATTTTGGTTCAATCGTATTTATTGATTTAAGAGATCGCGAAGGTATTACTCAATGTGTATTTGATGAAGTTTTGAGTGAGCGTATTAAGGATGTTCGAAATGAATATATTCTTGAAATCAAGGGCGAAGTCATTTTAAGAAAAGATGCGAATCCTAAGATTAGTACGGGTGAAATAGAAATTAAAGTAAGTTCATTTACGGTAATTAATCAAGCAGAGTTAACACCTATGATTATTCAAGATGATACAGATGCGCTTGAAGATACGCGACTAAAATATCGTTATTTGGATTTACGCCGTCCAGTAATGCAAAAGAAATTAATACAGCGTGCTAAGATTGTGCGCACGATGCGAAACTTTTTAGATGATAATGGTTTTATTGATGTAGAAACACCAATGTTAACTAAATCTACACCAGAAGGATCACGTGAATACTTAGTACCATCTCGTGTACATGAAGGTGAATTTTATGCATTAGCACAATCTCCTCAGATATTTAAGCAATTACTTATGGTTGCTGGATTAGAACGTTATTATCAAGTGGCTCGTTGTTTTAGAGATGAAGATTTAAGGGCTGATCGTCAGTTAGACTTTACTCAAATTGATATTGAGACTTCTTTCTTAGATGAGAATGAGTTCCATGAAATTATTGAATCAATGACGAAAGATGTTATGAAGAAAGTGCTAAATATTGATATTAAGACACCTTTCTTGAAATTAAGTTATAATGATGCGATGAATTTTTATGGTAGTGACAAACCAGATAATCGTTTTGGTTTGACACTAAATGAACTTAAGGATGTCTTTAAACATTCTGAATTTCAAGTTTTTAAATCTGCATTAGAACATAAAGATGGATCGATAAAGGCAATCGTACTTGAGAATGGCGCAAGTTTTACGCGTAAAGAAACAGATGCTTTGACTGAAGTAGCTAAGAAGAATGGAGCGAAAGGTCTAGTTGTATTGAAGTATATAAATGGTTTAGTTGAAGGACCCGCTTCAAAATTCTTTTCAGAACAAGAGGTTTCTACACTAATCTCTAAATTAAACTTAAAAGATAATGATTTAATTTTAATGACTGCCGATAAGTGGGAAAAAGCTGCTAATGCATTAGGAACAGTTCGTTTAGCACTTCGTGATAAGTTGAATCTAACAAGTAAGTCCGATTTCTCATATTTATGGGTTGTTGATTTCCCAATGTTTGAGTTTGATGAAGAAAGTCAGAAATATGTGGCTAAGCATCATCCATTTACTCGGCCAAAGACAACAGATATACAACATTTAAAAGAAAATCCAGCTGAAATCATGGCACATGCATATGATTTAGTTCTAAATGGATTTGAGATAGCGGGTGGATCACTTAGAATTTATGATCAAAACATGCAAAAGGCAATGTTCGAAATGATTGGATTTACTGATGAACAAATTAGTGAACGCTTTGGATTCTTTGTGGATGCATTTAAGTATGGTACTCCTCCGCATGGTGGAATTGCCTTTGGATTAGATCGTTTTGCGATGGTTTTAACGGAATCAGATTCTTTAAGAGATGTCATTGCATTTCCAAAGAATGCATCAGCTCGTTGTCCATTGACTAATGCTCCAAGTTCTGTTGATGAAAAACAATTAAATGAATTGCATATTTTGATTGATAATAAATAAAATATGATATAATTTAGTTACCCAAAAGGACAACGTTATTTCCGACACTTCGATATAAGGGAAACGGAAGTTGTATGTTTGTGTGAAAGCCAAGCCTTGCTAGGAATCCTAAGAATATACACATGTTACCCACCTGACACTCAGGGAATATATCACCTTTTGGGACAATTATTAAACCCGTTAACTCGGGTTTTAATTTGGTTTTGGGGGAGAATTAATGGGTGAAAGATGAATAAGTATTTAATTCAAAGCATGCATTCAAGATTAGGCTATTGGTTAAGATATGAAAGAAGAAGACGACTTGATTTAACCAATGATCCAAAATTCAAACAAGAGAAGTTCATTCTGTTAGATGTTGATGAACATTTTTATGATTTTGTAGTAAATGAGGCTATTTGTTCAAGATCAACTTTGTCACGCATAGAAAATGGAAAGTTAGTATATGAAAAAACACTTATCAATTTTTTCTTAAAACGTTTTGATAAGAAGTTTAGAATAAATGATGAAGAGACTCATTTAATCGAAACGACAATTAATGCTTTTCATGTTTATGTCTTTTATAATTGTAATATTAAAATAGATTATTTGCGTAAACTATGCCTTGATACCAATCAAAAAGTGTCAGAAAATTTTTTATGGGATGAAGATTTAATTTTACTGAATTATTTACTGGATTGGTTTAATGAGTATCGATTACTTCATTCTATTGAATATCAAGAATTATTTAAAAAATTTAAAATTTATCATGAATCACTAAGGGAAATGCTAATATTCTATTTATGTTTTTCTGTATTCTTTAATCCAGATCTCTGGGTGTATCACAAAGATATGAAACTTTTGATATCTCAAGAATATCCAGATAATGATTTATTATCTATTTTTAATGATTTGTTTGACCAATCAGAGTCAAATTTTGTTCGTTCTTTTTATCGAAATAAGCATTTAATATGCAATGATAGTTTTTTATATCAATGTTCAATACCTTTTAAGATGATTTTCGATCGACATATAGCAATTAAAAAGTTTAATAATCTTCATTATCTAAGTTTAATACATAAGATAATGCATAAAGAATTTTGTTCTATATTACAATTTGAATCTGTATTGTTTAATTTATTAAAGAGACATGAATATGATGAAATTATTAATATTAATGATTTATTATTGTTAATCAAAGACGAACCTAATCCTAGAATTATCAATAAAATTGTTTTGCAACAAATATTTCCAAAAATAAAAACAAAAGACCAAATGATAAGAGTATTAGAGTTTCTTTTAGAATAACTGAACATAACATAAAAAATGAACAAAAAACGAGCTTTTAAAATAAATGTTCACAATAGTATGAAATTAATTAGGAATTATTTATATTCTTAATGAAAGGAGCGTAAAATAATCAGTTTGCTTGCCAGGTAAATTGCTTAGATGGTAGGGAGGAGTAGAGATACTCTTCTTTTTATTAGGTTAATATTCAGAGTTAACGCAATGAAATTAAATTAATGATTAAATTAATCTGAAACCTTAAGATCTTAACGTATTTTCATTATAAATTTCTTTTTCAAACTAAATGCAATAAGTTATTGCGTTTAATCTGACATGTAACATCTTCTTTTTATTATTGAATATTATGTTAAAACAAGGTACACTATAGCAGTAAGGAAGGTTCGGTTATGGAATTTCTATCGTCAATTTTAAGTTTAATATTTGGTATTTTAATCGGTGGTGGTTTAGGGTTCTACTTCACTCG
>Ga0209207_1000050_pt1 | contig 110830 bp, 109 predicted proteins | sample SaghotsprinmetaG_FD_184140 | JGI IMG/M metagenome (GOLD analysis project Ga0209207, IMG submission 184140) | Hot spring microbial communities from South Africa to study Microbial Dark Matter (Phase II) - Sagole hot spring metaG (SPAdes) (version 3) | ecosystem: Environmental > Aquatic >... | reverse complement strand
TATCAAGTAACCAATGTTGCAGCAAAAAAATACCCTCATGACCGAACGGTGATGAGGGCATTCTGAAGCAACCAGAGGATCGGTCAACCGATCAGCTAAGGAAGTTGCTTAACTGATCGGTGTTAGGGGGCTCCCCCGGCTTTTACTTTTGTTTGATTGATCACAGCAGCCTGTCAGCTGCGTGCTAATAACCCTTGCCAGCCTTGTTGCAAATCGGTCATCACGGTTTTCACCGGTGCTAAGGCATCAACGCTGTTTTTTAAACTGGCTTTTAAAATTTCCTGGCCACAGAACTCATATAAATTATGCATATTAACTGCAACTTCACCGCCCTTTTCCAGGTCCAGCGAAGCGTCCAGCCCACCCAGAATTTTCAGCAGTTTTTCAACACTCTGGGCTTTTTTATCATAACGGTTGGCCTGAATATGGCCTTCGACCCGGGCAAGTTCATCTAAAAAACCATCAAATAACATCAGTACCAGACTGTGAATATCAGCACCTGAAGCCTTTGCATTCACATTAGTGTTCTGATACGCCTGATAGCCTTGTGCAAAATCCAACATAAAAACCTCTGTTATCCAAAGTTCGCCATGGAGCTTTCCAACTGCGCTATGGTTACCTGCATCTGGGTAAATTGTGCCAGGTATCTTTTGTAAACCAGCTCCATTGAATAATCGTGCCGTTTTTGTTTTGTGGTCACCAAGTCCAAACTGGCCTGCAAGGTTTGTTGTTTGTCCCTCATGAGACCAAAACGCTTAGTATATGGCTCCAGTCGATCTTGTATACCGCTGAACAATCCCGTATCAGACACCAGCATTTTTTCGATTTTAGCAGGGTCACTCGCCAATGCTTTTTGCATTTTTGTGCTGTCGATAGACAACACACCGCTTCTATCAAATTTAATACCAATCTCCAATAAAGGCGTACCTTCGTATAATTTCTGGAATGACTGACGCAACTGATTGGCGATGCTTCTTGCCATACTGTCGGTGTTTAACGAAGTGTCTGACCCTATCTGCTTTAACAATGCATTGTAACTTTCAACAAACTTTTTCAGTTTTTCTTCGACCGCTTTTGGATCCTGCGAAATACTGATTTTGACAGGTTGATCGGCCAACGCCTGTGCTTGCTTTAAATCAAGCGTTACCCCCTCAATCACATCCGTCAGGGTGTTGCTGCTTGAGGTTACAGTAATGGGATTCTGCGCACCAACCTTGATAATGGCATCCTGCGCTGTTTTGAGTTCAGTAGCTGCCGCCACTGCACCACTGATATCGGCACCAGAGTTATCAACACCAGGCACAAAATTTAAACTGATAGTATTAGCAGCACCTGATTCTTTACTGGTCAACACTAAATAAGACAAGGCACCGCTGCGCATCACTGTGGCCTGCACACCAGAATTATCAGCGGCATTATTAATCGCATTGGCAAGTGCAGATATGCCTGAACCCGCTGGCAATGCTGCCAGATTTACGGCAAAAGAATTGCCCGCTATTGTCAGCTCCAGCTGACCATCTGTGGGTAAGGTATCGGTACTGTTAAAATTCAGAGAAAGCTGATGATTCTGCGCCAGTTGCTGCACAAAAATTTCATAATTTCCGGCTATTGCCTTGCTGCCGGCCGTAACACCCAGTACTGTGTCAGCACTGCTGGTGGCGGCATTGCTCAATAATTCGTTGTTGGTGGTAAAACTTGTCAGCAGATCGCGCATGGAACCAAGTGAAGTTTCCAGTTTTTTATAAGATGCCAGCAAGCTCGAAAACCTGTTTTGTTGCGCCTTGAGCACGCCATCTTTACCGGCCCGTTCGATCTGTGTGTACTGCTGAGCAAGATAGGCTGGATCTATACTGGAGAATGCCATGTTGAATTCCTGCAAAAAATGAGAGCCAGCGATAAAGCCGGCTCCCAGTCAACCTCTTAACGTAACAGCTGAGCAACCATTTGTGTGGTGGTATTGGCTGTAGTCAATACAGAAATACCTGAATTCATCAGCAGTTGTTGTTTGGTCATATTAGATGTTTCACGGGCAAAGTCGGCATCCATTAACATACTTTTTGCATTGTTGGTGTTTTCAGACATATTGCTCAGGTTATTGATGGTGTGATCCAAACGGTTCATGGACGCACCCAAAGAGGCTCGGGCAGCACCAATAGCGGTAATCAGGTCATCAACTTCACCCATGCTGGTTGATGAATCGGCCTGATCCGCTAAACCGGTAAAACCTGAAATTGCCGTGTCTACATCACCAATTTCAGTAGAAATATCTACATCCAGAGTTTCTGCGGCAGAAGCACCGATTTGGAAGGTCACTGCTGCAGCCAGTTTACCACCGCTAAGCAATATAGTACCGGCACCAAACGAGGTATTGCTCATAATATTGGTTAACTCATCTTTTAGTGCAGTGAACTCATTGCCCAGAGCTGTATATTCACCTGAGGCATTGGTACCGTTGGCACCCTGAGTTGCCAGCTCTTTCATACGGTAAGCAATATTGGTCATTTCATCAAAAGCACCTTCTGCGGTTTTTAACATCGCATTGGCGTTGGCAGCATTGCTCATGGCAGTTTCCTGACCGACAACCTGGGCAGCCAGACGGGTTGCAATTTGCAAACCGGCAGCGTCATCTTTTGCTGAATTGATACGGAAACCAGTACCTAAACGTTCTAAAGCAACTGCCAGACCGTCGTTGGTACGATTTAACTGATTACGGATAACTGTTGCTGCTGCATTTGATTGAATTGATAAAGCCATTTTGAGTTCTCCTGAAATGATGCTCATAAACTTAGAGCGACAACTGCCAGCAGAAACTGAAATTTATTTTTTGAATTTTTTTGCGGTGCTTTTAACCCCACTCGAAATACGAATGAAAAGTTTCTTAATATCAATGCCTTAGACATTAAATAAAAAACAACTTTCACTTATCAAGTTCAGATCGGTTATCTTTTCCGCGACAGCTGCACTGTGAAAGCACGTTGTTGCACACTTTAGCCAACACAAAAATAACTGCTGCCGGCGCTAATTTAACTCTGAGTCTTCCGGCGTTAAAACAGAGAAAACCTGATGAACGACTGCTATCAGCAGAATATCACTGTGATCCGTCAACGTTGGCCGGTGCTGGCGTCGCAACTGGACACTATGGCAGAAAAAGCCACTGAACTGACCTTAGCGCTGGCCGAAGGTGCAGAGTCAACTTTGTCAGTCAATGGTATTCAGCTGACCAGCCGGCATAACCGTGCTCTTGAAGCCCGGCAACAGGCAGCACAGGTTCTGCAACAGCCGGTGGTTACACTTTATGGTACAGGGCTGGGTGACTTGCAGCGTGAGTTACTGAGCAGGCAAGAGCTGCAGACTCTCAAAGTGAAAATACTGAATGAATCGCTGTTTGGCCTGGTTTTGCAGTTGCTGGACCAACGCAGCTGGCTGAGCGATCCAAGGGTGCAATTAAGCCTGGCAGGTGAGGACAAAGAATTACAGCCTCCTTATGTGCTATTGCCATCTGAACTGGTGCTGGCCAGTGATTTTAATCAGAAAATCCGCCAGCGCCTTTGCAGTGAACTGGAAGTGGGTAATGTCAGCCTGCGGCTGGCAGAAAACACTGCGCCTTTACTGCCCCGTCTGCAACAGAACCAATGTTATTGGCAACAGGATAAACAGGTGCAACAGTTGTTCCGGACTATGAGTACAGGACAACAGGCTTTTGTGATTGCCGCCGGGCCATCGCTGGAGCAACATTATGGGTTGCTACAACAATGTCGTACTCAGCCAGTTCCTCCTTTATTGATTTGTGTCGACACTGCAGTTAAAGCTTTATTAGCCCATCAGATAGTGCCTGATATTGTGGTTACAGTGGATTATCTGATCAGCGCCCGCCACTTGCCGGTGGCCGAATTGCCGGCCAGCTGTAGACTGGTGTATTTCCCCATCACCAGTGCTGAAATTCTGGCGGATTTTCCCGGTGAGCGTTATGTAGCGATGAATGAGACTCAGATGTTTGCCTCCCTTCGCGATCAACTCAGCGCAGCGCGGCTTTTTATGCACGGCAGTGTGATCCATCCGGCCGTCGATCTTGCAGTCCAAATGGGGGCCCGTGAAGTGCTGTTGTTTGGTGCTGATTTTGCATTTAGCCACCAAAAAACCCATGCCAGCTGGCAGGATGGCGAAATTGGTATTCCTTATCAGCAAGCCAGCGAATGGGTCATGAACGCTTATGGTGAAAAAGTGCCCACTTTGCCTAACTTTATGACCTATCTGATTGGTCTGGAGCGTTATATCCAGCGCCATCCGACCATCACTTTTTACAACATGTCCAAAGCCGGTGCTGTCATTGAAGGCACCCATTATCATCCGGAGTACTGCAGATGACGCCAACACTTCACGGCTGCCAACAGCAGGCAAAACAGCTGGCGCTGCAATTTCGTCTTGGGAAAAACACCCAGGCCGCTTTGGAAATGGCCACTATGGTCAATCACCTGCTCAGCCTTTTTCCGACATCAGGCGTACAGCAGGTGCAAAACTTACAATATATTCTGAGCCAATGTTTGGCATGCCAACAACGCAAGGATTGGCTGGCTTTGGCTGATTACCTTGAATATGAACTGCAGCACTTATTACAACCACTCAGTGATCATCATCCTGGCACCACAATGTCAGCTTCGGAATAAATAGCGGTCTGTTCGGCTGATGGCATCATTTCCGCTATGCTCGCACCGGCCTGTTCATCAAAAATAACGGCTTTTTTTGGTTTGGATCTGCGGTGTAAAAGGTCTGAAGCAGCAGAAAACAACACGACTATTTGATATTTTTCTGACAAATAAAATTTTTCCAAAACAAGCTATAAAATTTTTCTTTTCGCTTCATGTTGTTATTCACAGCAGGCATTTTAACCTGATAAAAGAGAAACAAAACTGTATAGACAAACAGTTATTTCAGCTATTTTTATTACTCGTTTTTCACCAAAACGTCACAAGGAGCTGTGATGAATACATCAACCGCAGTACTTATTACAGGACAGGCTGGTTTATTGGTGTTAATACTGTGTTTTGTCGCCAATATTCCGGCTGTAGAGCAGTTTAATCAACAACAATGCCTTCAGATGCAGCAGGAGTTAGACGACAACAGAGACACACAAAGGCGGGGTTATAGTTTAAAAAACGCCGATGCACTCAAAGCTGCGGAACAAAGCCTGGCACAACAGATTTATCACCATTGTGTCAAACCTATCGCCAGCCCTGCCCCTGGTACTAAAAATAGAATTTTCCCTGTAAAAAGAAAACCTTATGAATACGCCAGCGACATAGCTGCAGACGCCACTATATCTGCACGCAAGTTTTTTGCTTCAGCTGTTGAAGTCAGGGCTCCTTATCAGGGCCGGCAACTGACGGAATGGCTCAGATATTATCAGGAGCCCAGATCCTGCTTTGGTGTGCAGCAAACAGCTCAGATTGTTGAATGTGTGAATAACCGACAAAAAGCCCAACAACGTTTTGAAGCCCTGTGGCAGCAACAACGTCTGCAGATCTTGTCTGACCAGCGAACGCAATGATAAGCTCCGACCAGTTGCAATAAGGCAACCTGGTGAGCGGAGAACACAGCGTGATGACCATCAACTTAAAACAGGCAAACCGTGAACTCTGGTGGTTCGGCTGGCGTTATATTCCGCTGATTGGTTTTTGCGCCCCAAAAATCCGTCAGATCAGCGAACAGAGCCTGACTGTTAGTATCCCGCACGGCTGGCGCACCAAAAACCATTTAGGCAGTATTTATTTTGGTGCTCTGGCCATTGGAGCAGATTTAGCCGGTGCTTTTCTGGTATTCAGTAAAGCCAAGGCGCGCGGCGTCAACGCTAATTTTGCCTTTAAAGATGTACATGGAGAGTTTTTAAAACGACCGGAAGCTGAAGTCTGGTTTACCAGTGATGACGGCGCTTTAATAGATGCCATGATTGATGAGTCACTGCAAAGTGGTCAACGTATTAACAAAACAGTCAGCGTCAACATTACCTGTCCTTCATTGCATGGTGATGAGCCAATGGCCAGGTTCAAATTAACTTTGTCGATCAAAGCAACACCAAAAAAACGCTAGGTGGCCCAAAGGCCCAGACAGCCAATGATGTGGTTACTGTGACGGATCTTGTAGCGGCTTTGGCCGCAACATCAGCACTCTGGTTAAAAGTTTGCAGCCTTGGCAACACAGACGTAAAATTCAACCTTTCCCGTTAGCTCAGGCATTGTTATGCAGCATTTACCAGGCAACCTTTTTATTCTGTCGGCGCCAAGTGGCGCCGGCAAGTCCAGTTTAATCCATGCGTTATTAGGCCAGCACGCCGATATGCAATTAAGTGTTTCTCATACCACCCGTGCGCCAAGGCCTGGCGAAACCGACGGTGTGCATTATCACTTCACTCGTGTTGATGAATTTAAAGCGCTGATTGAGCAAGGTGAATTTCTGGAATGGGCTGAAGTATTCGGCAATTATTATGGCACTTCCCGCCGTGCTATTGAGCAGGTGCTGGCGCAAGGCCGCGATGTTTTTCTTGATATCGACTGGCAAGGTGCACGACAAATCAAAGCGCAGGTGCCTTCGGTACGCAGCATTTTTATTCTGCCGCCCAGCGTGGCTGAATTAGAAAGACGGTTAAATCAACGGGGGCAGGATTCACAGGAAGTGATTCAAAAACGCATGCAGCAGGCCAAAAGTGAAATCAGCCATGTGGTGGAATACGACTATGTGCTGGTGAACGACGATTTTCAGCAATGCCTTGCCGACCTGCAACATGTGGTGCTGAGTCACCGTTTAACTTTGCCAAAACAACAGCAACGGCAGCAGGCATTGCTGACGGACCTGTTGGCGAATTAACCGAAATAGCGTAGACTATGCGGTCTTGTCAGAATTTGAATACCGGAGTGGTAAATGGCTCGCGTAACAGTTGAAGATGCAGTAAATAAAATTGGTAACCGTTTTGATCTGATCCTGGTTGCAGCGCGTCGCGCCCGCCAATTATCAGTTGAAGGCAAAGAAGCCATGGTTGAGATCGAAAACGATAAATCAACAGTTGTTGCCTTACGTGAAATCGAAAAAGGTTTTATCACCGCCGACATCCTTGATCAGCAAGAACGTCGTGACCAGCTGCAACAGGAAGCGTCAGAAATGGCCGCCGTTGCTGCTATCATCGGTAACGAGTAATCACACTTAAGCCTTCTGCAACCAGCAGAAGCAAAGGCCCCGGCAGCCTTAATGCCGGGGCGTTATTTTTCTGAATCCCCTTGTTATTCTTTCACACAAGCCGCTGTTTCTCCCGTTGGCAAGCCGGAAAAATCCACGTATATTTTAAGCAGATAGCGGGGATCGACGTGATGCCCCGATATGGAGCTTAGTGCAGTGTATTTATTTGAAGGTCTGAAACAACAGATCAGTGCGTATTTGCCGCCAGAACAGGTTGCCCTGGTGCAACAGGCTTATGTGCTGGCAAGGGACGCGCACGCCCCGCAAACCCGCTCCAGTGGTGAACCTTACATAACCCATCCGGTGGCAGTGACCAGCATTCTGGCCGATATGCGGATGGATCATGAAACACTGATGGCTGCGCTGTTACACGATGTGATTGAAGACACCGAATACAGCAGAGAAGACTTAGCAGAGCGTTTTGGCGAGACAGTGGCCGAACTGGTGCAGGGTGTATCCAAACTCGATAAAGTAAAGTTTAAAGATATCAAAGAGTTTGAAGTCACTAACCTGCAAAAAATGTTTATGGCGATGACGCAGGACATCCGCGTTATCCTGATCAAACTGGCTGATCGCACTCACAATATGCGCACTATAGGCGCGTTAAAACCGGAAAAACGCCGCCGTATTGCCAAAGAAACTTTGGAACTGTACGCCCCTATCGCCAACCGGCTCGGTATTCACAATATTAAAAACGAACTGGAAAACTGGGGTTTTCGCGCTTTATACCCAATGCGTTACCGCGCTTTGGAAACTGCGGTAAAACAAGCGCGTGGCAACAGACGCGAAGTGATTGAAAAAATTCAGAATGAAATAGAATCACGCATCCGCAATGCCGGTATTCAGGCCGAAGTGTCAGGCCGGGAAAAACATCTGTACAGCATTTACCGTAAGATGAAAAGCAAAGAACTGATGTTCAACGATGTGATGGACATTTATGGCTTTAGAGTGCTGGTTGACAGTGTCGACTCCTGCTACCGCGTGCTGGGTGTAGTGCACAATCTGTATAAGCCCATCGAAATCCGTTTTAAAGACTACATCGCCATTCCCAAACAAAACGGTTATCAGTCGCTGCACACTTCTCTGGTTGGCCCACATGGTATTCCGGTGGAAATTCAGATGCGTACCCGCGAAATGGATGAGATGGCCGACAACGGCATTGCCGCACACTGGATGTATAAAAAATCCGGTGAACAAGGGGATACCACAGCACAAATCCGCGCCAGGCGCTGGATGCAAAGTTTGCTGGAAATTCAGCAAAGTGCCGGCAACACCTATGAATTTGTAGAAAACGTCAAGTCTGAGCTGTACCCGGACGAGCTTTATGTGTTTACCCCTAAAGGCAAAATTGTTGAACTGCCAATTGGCGCCAACGCCGTTGATTTTGCGTATGCCGTGCATACCGACATTGGCAATAAATGTGTTGGTGTACGGGTAGACCGCAAACCTTACCCCCTGACCAAAGCGCTGGAAACCGGCCAGACCGTTGAAATAATTACCAGCCCAGGAGGCAAACCCAATGCCAACTGGCTGAACTATGTGGTCACCAGCCGCGCCATTATGGGCATCCGCAATTTCCTGAAAAAACAAGAACAAAGCGAAGCTATTGCGCTGGGTAAAAGGCTGCTAACTTCGGCACTTGGTGAAGTGCCACTGGAATCTATTGCCGGCGAACGTATTGAACAGGTGCTGCAAAACAGCAAACAAAAAACCCTGGACGAACTTTTTATCGACATTGGCCTGGGTAACCAGTTGCCAATTGCAGTCGCCCGCCGTTTACTCGGCGAATTTGACGAAAGTAATACAGTGGATGAAGTGCTGCCGGCCAAACCCAAAGCTTTTATTGTGGGTTCTGAAGGCATGCTCACCACTTTTGCCAAATGTTGCCGCCCTATCCCGGGTGACCCTATTGCCGCCAGTGCTTCACCGGGCAAAGGATTAAACGTACACCGTTCTGAATGCCGTAACATCCGCGGCTGGGAAAAAGAACCGGGTAAATATTTCCCGGTGCGCTGGGATAAAACCGGAGATAAACAATTTCTCTGTGATATCCGGGTTTTTATTGTGAACAAACAAGGCATGCTGGCAAAACTGACCACAGTCATTGCCAGCCTCGACTCTAATATTCAGGACTTATCCACTGACGATCGTGACACCGGCGACTATGTGATCAAAATCACCTTGTCGGTTCGCGATCGGGTGCATCTGGCCAATGTGATGCGCAAAATCCGGGTGACACCGGATGTGCTGAAAGTTTATCGAAGGAAATAACAGTTATGTCAAAAGTGATTATCAGCACTGATAAAGCCCCTGCCGCTATCGGTACTTACAGCCAGGCGGTTAAAATCGGCACCACAGTGTATTTATCCGGCCAAATTCCGCTGGTGCCCGCCAGCATGCAAATGGTGTCAGAAGATTTTGCCGAGCAGGCAGAACAGGTGTTCCAGAATCTGAGCGCCGTATGCCAGGCTGCAGGTGGCAGTATAAACGACATGGTGAAAGTGAATATTTTCCTGACCGACTTAAGCAAATTTGCCACTGTGAATGAAATTATGGCACGGCATTTTACTGCCCCTTACCCTGCTCGTGCTGCGGTGCAGGTCAGTGCTTTACCACGCGGTGCACAAATTGAAATCGACGGCGTGATGGAAGTGCCGTCAACCAACTAAATTCGGTCTGCCTTGCTGCTGGTTCGCCGCAACTACGACAATAAAGGCACAGCCCAAGCGCAGTGCCGGCAGGACAGAATTTGATGCCAAAAACCACGCTGGCCTTGTTTTTGCTGATATCGCAGATGATCACCTTGCTGCAACCTGCGGCGGCGGAGTCTGTGGTAAAAAAACCGGTATTACACTGGTGCCTTGACCATTTCCCGCGTTTTCACGAGTTTCAGGGCCGTGGCCTGCCAACAGGCCCTTCAGTGGCCGTGATGCAGGAACTGGCCAACAGAGTGGGTTTTGAGCTCAGTTACAGCCCCAAAACTCCGATAGCCCGTTGTTTTCGTCAGATGAGCACAGGTGAAGCAGATTTAATGATCAATCTGAACTTCACCGAAGAACGCAACCAGCTGATGTATTTGTTTCCCTATAACGAAACCATTCCCGAGTCTTTGTATTTGCGCAAAAACGATTTGCGTTTGATTGATCAAATCAGCCAGCTCAGCCCGTTGATCCTGGTGACAGTGCGCAACTACATTTATAACCCGACACTGATGGCACTGATTAAAAACCAGAAAGAGCAACATATTGAGGTCGACAGTATCGAAGCGGGTTTTGAACTGCTGCGTAAAGGCCGGGTTGATGGCCTGATAGTGCCAACCCAGAGTTCGCTGGAAGTGATCCGCAACAACCCTGCTTTACATTATCAGTTCAGAAAAGCTGCCTTAACGTTTAGGTTTGGTACGCCCAGATATATCAACATCGGTTTTTCCAGAAAAAGTAAGTACTTATACTTAAAAGATCAGATAGAACAGGCAGTGGCTTTAATGAAAGATGACGGTACAGTCGACCGGCTGTATCAGCTGCCGGACGGTGGCAAACAATATCTGGTCAGCGATAACGAACCACTGCAAAACCGTTAACCCCCGCAGGTTGTGTTGTAACTTGAGTTGTCAGCGGCTAACAGGAGCACAGTATGCCCTTTTTCCATTGCCTGATAAATCTCAGCCTGTTTTCTCTGCTGCTGTGTCCGGTCGCACAAGCCAAGCAACCCGAACTAGAGTGGTGTCTGGATCATTTGCCACCACGCCAGATTTATACTGGCTCACAACAACCCACAGGGCCTGTGGTCGATCTGATGCAACAATTGGCCAGGCAAAGTGGTTTTACCCTGAAATTCAGCCCGCCAACACCCAGCGCCCGCTGCCTGAAACTGATGCAACAAGGCAAAACCGACCTGATGACAGGTTTGTTGTGGTCGGCACAACGGGAGCAATTTATGTTGTTGCTGCCTTTTGATAACGCCAGGCCGGATGCCCTGTTTAGCCGGCATCAGCAAAACCCGCTGAACAGCATGGCAGCACTGAATGGCAAAACTATCGCCCTTGCTGAGAACCGCCATTACCCCCCTGATTTTATTCAGTTATTACAACAACATCAGGTAAAAGTGAAGCAAGTCCCCAATCTGGAGCAGGCACTGGCGTTATTACACTACGGCAATGTGGACTTAGTGGCAGGGCCACAACATATCACAATGAATTTATTAGAAAATAACCCGCGTTTGGCGGCCAAAATCGGTTTAAACCCATGGCAGCCGCCGCAATCGCAACAGCAGAAAAACCATCTGGCTTTATCCCGCCTGAGCCGGCATTTTGAGTTGCATCATCAAATCAGTCAGCAGCTGCAACTTATTACCGCTCAACAGCAAACTGATTTTTATCAGTCAAACAAGCTTGTGCCGGCGGCTCAACCAACAAAGCCTCACTGACATCCGTTGTCATCCCATGCGTTTTTGTCGGCAATTGGGTATGATGCATTTTTGTATTGCCCTTCAGGATATTGATTTTGCAACGAACTTTACTGGCAAATATGGCCATCGCCGAGATGAAAGGTGTCGGCGCCAAAACAGCAGAACTGCTGGCCAAACTGGGTATAGTTTCGGTGCAGGACATTTTATTTCACCTGCCTTTACGTTATGAAGACCGCACCCGCCTTTGCGCTATCAGAGATATCTGGCCGGCGCAGCAAGTGTCGGTCCAGGGAATAGTGCAAAGCAGCGACATTATTTTTGGCAAAAGACGAAGCTGGGTGGTGGTGCTTAGCGACGGCACTGGCAGCATCACGCTGCGGTTTTTCCACTTTAGTGCGGCACAGAAAAATGCGGTGACGCCTGGGGTCAGGCTGCGCTGTTTTGGTGAAGTGAAACGTGGCATGCGTGGTGTGGAAATGCTGCACCCCGAATACAAAGTCGTCAAAGACGAAGGCCCGCCCGAAGTGGCAGAAACTCTGACACCGGTTTACCCCACCACTGAAGGTTTAAAACAAGCCAGCTGGCGTAACCTGACCGATCAGGCGCTTATTGAATTAAAACGTTGTTATCCGGCCGAATTTCTGGCACCGGTATTGCCCCCTCAGGCCTGGTCGCTGACCGACGCTTTATGTTATCTGCACCGGCCGCCACCGGACGCTTCATTGCAGCTGTTAGAAGCAGGCCAGCACCCGGCACAACAAAGGCTGATTTTTGAAGAGCTGGTGGCGCAGCAGCTCAGTATGCTGCAACTGCGTGGCCAGTGCCGCAGCCAGCAAGCCATTGTATTTAAACCGGACTCCGCCCTCACTCCGGCCTTTTTAGCCAGCCTGCCGTTTTCGCCAACGTCGGCGCAGCAACGGGTGGTGCAGGATATTTTGCAGGATTTAGCCCAGCCTGACCCTATGCTCAGATTGGTGCAGGGGGATGTCGGCTCAGGCAAAACCCTGGTGGCGGCACTTTCCGCTTTGCCGGTGATTGCCGCTGGCGCTCAGGTGGCGCTGATGGCGCCCACTGAATTATTGGCTGAACAACATGCCGCAACTTTTCGCCGCTGGTTTGAACCTTTGGGCATACAGGTGGCCTGGCTTGGCGGCAAAAGCAAAGGCAAAGCACGTGACAACGAACTTGCCGCCATCCAGTCAGGTCAGGCCCAGCTGGTCATCGGCACCCATGCGCTCTTTCAGCAGCAGGTGCAGTTTGCCCGGCTGGCGCTGGTGATCATTGATGAACAGCACAGGTTTGGGGTGCATCAAAGGTTGGAACTTAGAGAAAAAGGCAGCCAAAGTGGTTATTACCCACATCAGCTGGTGATGACGGCCACCCCTATCCCGCGCACTCTGGCCATGACCGCTTATGCCGATCTCGACACTTCGGTGATTGACGAGCTGCCGCCAGGCCGCACACCGGTGACCACTGTAGTGCTGCCCGACAGTCGCCGTGCCGAAGTGGTGAACCGGGTGGAACAGGTGGTAAAACAACAGGGTCGGCAGGCGTATTGGGTATGCACCCTGATTGATGAGTCTGATGTGTTGCAGTGCCAGGCCGCCGAAAATACGGCCGCTGAACTTGCCGCTGCGTTGCCGGATTTACGTATTGGCTTAGTGCATGGCCGGTTAAAAAGCAGCGAAAAACAAGCTGTGATGCAGGCTTTTGCTGCAGGTGATGTTCATTTGCTGGTGGCCACTACTGTGATTGAAGTGGGGGTGGATGTACCCAACGCCAGCCTGATGATCATTGAAAACCCGGAGCGGCTGGGCTTAGCGCAGTTGCATCAGTTGCGTGGCCGGGTCGGTCGCGGCAGCGTCGCCTCTCATTGTGTGCTGATGTATCACGCGCCTTTGTCGGGCACAGCCCAGGCAAGATTGGCCGTGCTGCGCGAAAGCAATGACGGTTTTGTCATAGCACAACGGGATTTAGAGATCAGGGGGCCTGGTGAGTTGCTGGGTACCCGCCAGACCGGCCTTGCCAGTTACCGCATTGCTGATTTAACCAGGGATGGCGCTTTGATCCCGTCAGCACAACAGGCTGCCCAGCGGCTATGGCAACTGGATAAAACCGCGGCTGAAGGCTTGATCAGACGCTGGTTGGGATACAGAGATATATACGCCCAGGCTTAAGTTGCCGGTAACCTGCTGCAGCTGAAAATCTGACTTGAATAACGCTGCACTACACAGCAGCGCTTCACTATACGGCAGCGCTTCACTTAACAGCAGTGCTTTGTAGCAGCAGCGCCCACAACAAGGCTGTGCAAACGAACAGCCTTATGCTGAGAACCAGTTAAAGTTCGAGCGCCAGTTTACGCACCGCCGACACCGAGGGATGCGACAACACCACTTCAAGTTCTGCCAATAAGATGTCGGCAGCTGGCGCGCCCTGATCCTGACTCAGCTGCAGTTCCAGCATCAGACAATCAATGTCATGGTAAACAGCCACCACAGGCGCTGTTAAATCCAGCACAGCACTGTGACGCACATCAAAACCACATTGTTGTGCAACTTCAGTAAGATCTACATCGTCGTCTGAAATATCAAGCGCCAGATATAACTTCATGATGCTGCCTTTTTAGTTGTCGCCTTACGGCCTTTATTCATTTGCCAGGCGGCGTCCAGCGAGTACACCAACAGCGCTGTCCAGATAAAAGCAAAGGTCACCAGTTTGCTGGGGTCCAGCGGCTCGTTATATAAAAACACCCCAAATACAAACATAAAACTTGGGCCTATATACTGGAAAAAACCCATAGTGGACAGCTGCAAACGCCTTGCTGCGGCAATAAAACACAACAAGGGCACTGTGGTCACCACACCGGCCGCTATCAGCCATAAATTCAGTCCAACAGTGTTTTGCAGCAGATTGGCCGACGCAGAGTCGGCAAACTGCCACCAGTACAGCAGCGCCAGCGGAATTAATAATAACGACTCGACAAATAAACCACTCAGGGCATCCACCGCCAGTTTTTTGCGAAATAAACCATAAAGCGCAAAACTACTGGCCAGCACCAAAGCCACCCAGGGCAAAGAGCCAAAATAAGCCAGCTGGATCAGCACTCCTGTCAGTGCCAGAGTGACAGCGGCCCATTGTAACTTGCGAAGCCGCTCGCCTAAAAACAACATGCCAAGCAGAATATTTAACAGCGGATTGATGTAATAACCCAGGCTGGCTTCGAGCATATGTTCGTTATTCACCGCCCAGATAAAGAGCCCCCAGTTGCCTGCCAGCAATAAAGCCGTGCCCAGCATAGCGGCCAGCAACTTTGGTTTTTTAAACACGGCCTGCACCGCAGGCCATTGTTTCATCACAGTTAAAATCACCGCGAGCAATACAAAAGACCAGACTATGCGGTGCAGCAGAATTTCCAGGGCAGGAACAAAATCAATCTGTTTAAAATAAAGTGGCGCTATGCCCCACAGGGTGTAAGCACTGGCAGCAAAAATGCCACCAATTTTCTGTTCGCGGTTTAACTGCATAAAAAAGCGCCCCCGGCGCTGGCGCCAGTATCAAAGTGGCACTCTGGAAAAGGGCGACAGTGTAGCGAATTTTAACCCACAAGATAAGTGCCGGTGCCAAGGGCAATATGCACACCTTGTTCATTGTGCAGCTCCATGCGACAAACACAGACTTTATTACCGGAACGGATCACCTGGGCAGTGGCTATAAACTCTGTGCCGCGGCCCGGCCTTAAATAATCACTGCGCATATCAATGGTGCTCATTTTGCCCATTTTGGCCACCAGCACTTCGTGTTCCACCTGCTCAAGGCGCCTGAGTGCACTGGAAATGGCCATAATGCCACCCACAGTATCAAGCACAGAAGCTATCACACCACCATGCAGAATTTGTTGGACCGGGTTGCCCACCAGCTCAGGTTTAAAGGCAAAACGCACTTCAGCCTGGTCGGCAGAAAAGCCTGTGACTTTTAATCCCAGCAAACGGTTAAAAGGCATCTGATCAAAGACCTCAGCGATAAAAGGCAACAAAGCGTCAGCCGACATGGCACAACTCCAAATAGGGGCAACAAGACTGGTAAGAGCAGTGAAGATAAAACGCCGCTGCCCCGATGTAAAGGCTCTGAACTAAGCCACTGCAACAGCAGACAGTGCCAACGCTTTTGATTACAATGCCGGCTTTGTTTGCCGCGCTGGATATTTTTTTGACCGACTTACTGCACAACACCTTAAAACAATACTTCGGTTACAGCGAATTTCGCCCTGGCCAAACCGAAGTGATTGGCGCTGCCCTGTCGGGGCGCGACAGTTTTGTGCTGATGCCAACAGGCGGTGGTAAGTCCCTCTGTTATCAGCTGCCGGCGCTGTTATTACCCTGTGTCACAGTGGTGGTGTCGCCTTTGATGTCGCTGATGAAAGATCAGGTGGATAGCCTGCAGGCGATGGGCATAGCGGCCGATTTTATCAACAGCAGTTTAAGCCGCGATCAGGTGGATGATGTGCTGCAAAAACTGCATTTTCAGCAGCTGAAACTGCTGTATGTGGCACCGGAACGTTTATTACAACCGCAGTTTTTACAACGATTATCACAAGTCGGCGTCAGTTTGTTTGCCATTGATGAAGCCCATTGTGTGTCGCAGTGGGGCCACGATTTTAGACCCGACTACATCGCATTAGCGCAGCTGAAACAGCAGTTCCCGCAGGTGCCATTAATGGCACTGACCGCCACTGCCGACCCGGCCACGCAGCAGGATATCCGCACTCAGCTGCAACTGGTCAACCCCTACACCAGCATCAGCAGTTTTGACAGACCCAATATCCGTTATACGGTGCAGGAAAAATTCCGCCCTTTTGAACAACTGGTATCGCTACTTAAAAGCCAGGAAAATCAAAGTGGTATTATTTATTGTTCGTCCCGCAAAAAAGTAGATGAGCTGTATGAACAGCTGCAAAATAAAGGTTTTGCCGTAGGTGCTTATCATGCCGGATTAAGCAACGAACAACGGATGAGAGTGCAGGACGAGTTTAAACGCGACCACCTGCAGATCATTGTTGCCACTGTGGCCTTTGGCATGGGCGTGAATAAACCCAATATCCGTTTTGTGGTGCATTACGACTTACCCCGCACTATTGAAGCTTATTATCAGGAAACAGGCCGCGCCGGCCGTGACGGTGTAGCCGCCGAAGCTGTGATGCTGGTCGACCCTGCCGATATCAGCCGGATGCGCAGCTGGATCATGGCGGAAGAGAATCAGGCCAGAGCCGAAGTCACCATGCAGCGTTTTAATGCTATGGCTGCTTTTGCGCAGGCTCAAACCTGCCGCCGGCTGGTGTTATTAAATTATTTTGGTGAAGCCAATCAAACCCCTTGTGGTAACTGTGATATTTGTCTGGATCCACCGAAAAAATTCGACGGCACTGTGCTGGCGCAAAAAGCGTTGTCCTGCGTGTATCGGGTGGGCCAGAGTTTTGGCATGCACCATGTCATTGATGTGCTCAGGGGCAGCCAAAACCAGCGTATTCTGGAACTGGGGCAGGACAAACTCTCTACCTTTGGCATTGGCAAAGAACAAAGCCACGATTATTGGCTGTCGGTGTTTCGTCAGTTGATCCATCATGGATTGTTGCAACAGGATATTACCCAGCACTCGGTATTAAAGCTGTTGCCTGCGGCCCGACCTGTGCTCAGAGGCGAAAGCAGTCTGGCACTGGCAGTGCCGCGCCTTGCACCAGCCAAAACCAGCAGCAAAGCCGGCAAAGTACAGCAGAAACAAGAATATGACCGCGTTTTATTTAGTAAACTCAGAGCCTTGCGTAAACAAATTGCCGAGCGTGATGATGTGGCCCCTTTTGTGGTGTTCAGCGACGCCAGCCTGATTGAAATGTCACAACAAATGCCACAAACACCGGCTGAGTTTTTAGCCATCAGCGGTGTTGGCCAAACTAAACTCAGCCGTTATGGTGATGATTTCCTTGATTTAATTGCAGAATATCTGGATAACTGATGCAGATGTTAGTTCGTGTTGCCAAGGGGCAACTGTTGTTACAGCCGTCACAACCCCTGCCCGATCCCGAGTTGTTATTGCCATTTTTTAAAAACTACCTGCAAAACATGCCACAGCTCAGTCAGCTGCAAGCAGAACAAGGATTGGACTGGCTGCAGATCCGCTTTTATTTTTGCAATGCCGTTTTTGCGCTGCATTATGAACACTACAGTGACAGTTGCTGGGTGGAGGCTGACAACGCAGCCGGCGCTGTGTTACTGTCAGATTTAGCAAGCCTGCTGCAGAGCAATAGTGCATTATCATAGGCTTAGGGATTTAACAGAGCGGAGGTTGGTGTGGTAACAAGGTGGTGGCTGCTGCTGATGTTGTGGTTCCCGGCTATGCTGCAGGCTTTTCCGGCTGACGTGCTGAAACTGGACGAACAACTCAAACGCCTGTCTTTGCATCCGCACCTGCATTATCAGGTCACTGACGCCAGTGTCAGCATTGAAGACATAGTGTACGAACCTGAACACCACCACGCTTTTAGCCCTGTACCTTCCGCCGATTTTAGTTTTAAAGCCCAGGATAAAGTGGTGTGGTTTTTTACCCGGCTACATTATTTAGGGCAACGCCAGCAACAACTGATCCTCGATTACAACTTTCCGTCGGCCAATCTGGTGGAGTTTTATAGTTTTGACCGGCAAAACCACGAGCTGAAAAAACTGAACCGCGCCGGTACCAGCCTGCCTTTTGGCGAACGGCAGATCAAAAGCCGCACTTTTGCCGTGCCCCTGCAGTTTAAAGCCGAGCAAGAGCTGGATATTCTGATCAAAGTGCAGGACGGCACCCTGATCCGCTCTGATTTTCAGCTGTGGCAACCCGACCGTTATTATCAGCTGCAACTGACCTCCAATTTATTTGATGGCCTGATGCTGGGGCTGTTGCTGTTAATGGCAGCGTATAACCTGTTGTTATACCTGAACATTAAAACCGTGCTTTATGGTTATTTTGCCGGATTTTTTGTGTTTTTCAGTCTGGTGATTGCGGTGTTAAATGGTGCCGGCTTTGCGTTAATGTGGCCGGAATATCCGGAAGTCAATCAGGCCGTCTTTTATCTGGCCGTGGGCGCCTGTCTGGCGTTTTTAAGCCTGGCCACCCACGCGATGCTGAGCAAAGCCAGGCTTGGCCTGTTATGGCTGAACCTGCTGGCCTCTGCACTGTTATTGTTTAGTCCGCTTTATATTGAATTTGAACACCGGCTGTTGTTATTGCTGACGGTGCTGGCACTGGTGATGGGCACTAACTTGCTGCAGGTGTTGCCCCATACCTTTAGTGGTAAACCAAGAGCCCGCACTTTTAGCTTAAGCTGGTTATTGTTTTTTGCCGCCAGCCTGGTGCTGCTGCTGGCGCAGCTGGGTTATGTTTCAGACACCAAAACCTGGCAATATCTGCTGATAGGCTCAGTGGTGTGCAGCATGGCACTGATGAGTTATGGCCTGACGCAGCGCATGCAGCAGGTCAGCGAAGAAAGTACCCAGGCGCACCAGCAAGCCATTCAGACCCTGAAACAGTATTACGATATTTACCACAATGCGGTGGAAGGTATGTTTACCACCACCCTCGATGGTGGCCTTATTGCCGCCAACCGTTCATTGCTGAATATTCTGGGTTACCAGCAGCTGAGCGACATGGAACAGGATGTCAAAAAATACGGTATGGCCAAGTTTTACGCCAATCCGGATGACAGATTACAAATGGTGCGTCAGCTGCAGCACAGCAATAACCAGAGTTTTGAATTCAGAGGGTTACGCGCCGACGGCACACCATTTTGGGCACTGATGTCGGCAAGACTGACCCAAAACGGCACTGCCGAAGCTTTTATCCATGGTTCTGTCATCGACATTACCGAACAAAAAGTTAACCACGAACAACTGGCTTATCTGGCTTCACACGACCCGTTAACCGGCCTGTATAACCGTCATCATTTTGCCCAGCTGGCACAACAGGCCTGGCACCGGATGCAGACAGAGCATCTGACCAGCACCATTTTATATATAGATATCGACCAGTTTAAGCTGGTAAACAGCACCTGCAACCACAGCGCCGGTGATGCATTGCTGCTGCAAATCAGCGATCAGCTGAAACGGGCGCTCGGCAATCATGGTGTGCTGGCGCGCCTGGGCGGTGATGAATTTGCCGTGTTATTGCCGGGTAAAACAGCGCAGGAAGCCTTTGCCGTGGCTTATAACCTGTTGGAAGTGGTGAAGGAATTCCGCTTTTTCTGGCAGGACAGCCTGTTTAGTATCAGTGTCAGCATTGGCATGACCGATATCAGCCGCGACGATCTGTCGGCCGAACAGACACTGAAAAAAGCCGATTCCGCCTGTTTTGTTGCCAAAGAAAAAGGCCGTAACCGCATTCATTTATTCCATCCGGATGATGATGAGTTACAAAAACAACAAGCCGAAATTCAGTGGGTGCAGATCCTGCAGCGGGCATTGGAGCATGACAGTTTTGTGCTTTATATGCAGCCAATTCAGGCCATTCAGCTGCCACAGAGTGTCAGTAATTATGAGTTATTGCTGCGCCTCAAAGGCGAAGATAACAGCATTATTGCGCCTGGTAATTTTTTAAGTTCCGCCGAACGATATGGGCTGATGCCACATATCGACCGCTGGGTGATCCGCAATTATTTCCGCTGGCTGGCGCAACACCCGGCCCATCTGCAGAATTTGGGGCATTGCAGCATTAACCTGTCGGGCGCTTCCCTGGTAGACCCGTTATTTAAAGCTTATGTGTCGGCGCTGTTTCAGGAATATAAAATTCCGCCACGCCATATCTGTTTTGAAATTACCGAAAGCATGGCCATTCTGAATCTGCAAAACACTCTGGATTTTATTCATCATTTCAGAAATTTAGGCTGTCATTTTGCGCTGGATGATTTTGGCAGTGGTTTTTCATCTTATGGTTATCTGAAAAACTTCCCGGTGGATTACATTAAAATTGACGGCAACTTTGTGCGGGACTTATTAAGCGACAAATTTGACCGTGCTATTGTGAACTCGATTCACGATGTGGCCGCCGCCATGGGCATTATGACAGTGGCGGAGTATGTTGAAAGTATCGATATTCTGCACGAGCTGCGCGCTATGGGGGTGGATTACGCCCAGGGTTATGGCATTGCCAAACCTAAACCGCTCAGCGAGCTCTGAGCCTCTTGCTGATCGCTGTGTGACCTCAGTACAATACGCGCCCCAACTGAGGTAGCCCTATGCAACGTTTAAAACAATTGTCTCTTGAAGTCGAACAGGTGTTCGCCGACATTGGCCAGACTTATGCTCAATATCAAAGAGACCGCGGTTTATTCTGCCGCTCTGGTTGTGGTGAATGTTGTTTACACCCGGGCATTGAAGCCACAGTGCTGGAAATGTTGCCACTGGCTTACAGTTTACTGGAAGAAGGCAAAGCCGAAAGCACGCTGGATGCGTTGGCGAACCACCAGCAAGACGGCTGCTTTTTTTATCAGCGCCACTCCGCTGATGGCAAAATGGGCCAGTGCAGTGTGTATTTAAAACGCCCTGGTATTTGCCGGTTATTTGGCGCCGCCGGTTATAACGGCCGCGAAGGTGAAGTGTTGTTGTCGGTGTGTAAAAACATTAAAGCCGACCATCCGGTGGCTTATGCCGACACTTTAATAGCGCTGGAATCCGACCCACCGCCAATGATCCGCAACGGCAAAGAACAAATCCGTCAGATTGACTATGAGCTGGGTGGTGTCAATTTCCCGATTAACGAAGCCATGCGTCAGGCCTTGGAAAAAGTATTATTTGAGCAGTATTACGCTGGGTTAGCGGAATAACACTGCATTTTCACGACTGTTGGCTGCTGCTTTTGCTGCAGCCAACCCAAGCAATCTCAAACCGAATCATCCTTTACTATTTCGCGGCAAAATCCTGAGCGTGTGAATGTCTTTTTCCACCGCAAAAGTACTGTACAGCAGCTGCTGCGCGTTTATATCGGAAATGTCGGTTTCTGCAATATCCTGTGGAAGCGTTATGTTGCTGATTTTAGATGCTTTCTGGCTAGAAAAGGCAAAAAACCAGACCTCAGGTTTTGATTGGACCGTGCTCGATTGCATAACACTTAACAGCAAAAAAACGCCGTTGTTTTTGACAAAATGTCGTAAAATTTGTCTGTTTTCCGGTGCCTGAAACAACGGCGTCCCTTTACCATCCAAGAGCTGCCCTTGATTGATTTGATAACGCTGGTTCTGGTGATACAGCAAATCTCCGGCGCTGACACTTTGTTTTTGCTCAGCTGTAGCTAAATCAAACTCTATCCAACGTTGTAACTTCTGCGACCTCTGAACCAACAATAAGCGATCTGGTTGTTGCAACCACTGGCTTGGCTGGCCAATCACGGTATCAAAATACCGGACCTTCGGCTGCAGCGTATTGTGGCCAAGGAACCTAAGGTCAAGCGACACCAAGCGGTCATTTCTGGCAAATGCCAGTTGTTTGCCATCTGCTGACCACAACGGCTGTGACAAGGCCAGATGCTGATCCGGATTGTGATAAACCAGCTGCTCAGTTTTGCGCTGCACATCTAAGATAAAAATCTGACTGTGGCCGTTTTTGTTTGACACATAAGCCAGTTGGTTACCATCCGGCGAAACACTGCCCTGCCAATCATGTGCCGTGGCAGAGGTGAGCTGCGTTTTTTTCTGACTTCCCAAATCCAGGCTATAGATATTTCCGAAAATTCTGGCCTGGCTATAACTTAATAACCTGCCATCAGGCGACAGCACCGGATAATGAATAAATGCGTAATTTTCAAAAGCCAGTCTGCTGAGCTCTTGCTCAGGACTTAAATAGAATAACCTCTTGCCGTCACTGAGCAGGTAACCTTTCGCAGTGGCATGGTACACAATAAAATACCAGTTGGCGTCCAGCGTTTTATAGTCGGTAAGCTTAGCGCCATTTTTAGACAACAACTTGATTTGAGAGCGTTTTTTATCATCAAAACCCAATAATGTCAGGTAATTATGATCTGCAGCGGGCGCAATACGATAAGGCGAAAACTGTTGACTTGGCACATACAATAAATCGACCTGGCCTGAACTTAAATGGACTTTAAATAACCGCTGCTCCCCCTGCTGCAAGGCTAAAAAATAAAACTCATTTTCGGCACAAAAAAACGGATTCAGTAATTTGCTACCCGATAAAGAAAGATGTCTGCTGCTGGAACGCAGCTGATAATCTGCCGACAACAACAAACTGGCAAAATGCAGCGAATTATCCTGCTCTGTAGCAATCACCAGTTGCCAAGCATTGGGCTCGGCAGCTGTTTTTTTAGCTGCTGCGGCTGGCACAAAACTAAAAAATTTAATCTGCGCTTCAGTCTGATACAACAACCGATGCTGCTGCCCATTGGTTGGCGCCAGCCATAGCTCACTGTCGCCGGACACCGTTGCATCTTTAAGATACACAATAGCGTTGCCATCGGGCGTAAACTGGCTGAAAGACTCCTGCGCTTTGGAGGCGGTCAACGGTTGTAAATCTGCCACTGTCCACTCAGCTGCCACATCGGCTGGCCACAACAGCGCATACAATCCCCAAATCCCGCCCAATAGCAAACACCCCATCAGCAGCAATAACGCCACTGCCTGAGGCGGCCGAAACTTCAATGATGGTTGGATTTCCCCATTTGCAGGCGCAGCAGCTGACACCAAGTCAGTTTCCGTTGCGGTTGCAGCGAACAACACAACGTCGGCATGCAACGAATAACCACGTTTGGGATGGGTTTTGATCAGTGATTTGTTGTGATCCAAAAAGAGGTTGCGCAATTGATTCACGGAGCGCCTGACGGCAACCGGGCTATAAACCGACCTTGGCCAGACAATGGCAAATATCTGTTCGGCACTGATCGCGTCCCCGACACAGCTGGCGAGCACAAGCAATACGTCCATCACTTTGGGTTCAAGTTTTTCGACGCTTTCGGCCAAAAACACCTCACCGGTGGATGGCAAAATGCGCTGGCCATTCAGGCTAAACCCTGCGCGCAGCGCTGAGATTGCGATGACCGTGTCCGGGAACACAGCGACAGGCGCTGCCCTATTCACTTTTGTCGCTTCAACAATAGCCAAACCTTTGATTTCCTTATTTTTATAATTCCGAATCATTTCCGTACAAAAACAGTCGCTTTTCTTTATCGCTTCACGGCAACAAAACCCCAACACTCGCCCTGCTGTGTTTCCCCCAGCGACAACAACCGCGACCTGGGCGCAACAGCATCATGAACTTTATTTCAACGACCTCACAAGAGAGCCTTATGATAGCTTCAGCATTGAAACTTAAACACCTGTCTGCACTTTGGTCTGTTGCCTTGTTACTAACACTGTTTATCAGCAGCCCAAACAGCAGTGCCCAAACCAGCAACGACCACACCACCAAGCTCTATCAAAACAAAATTGATAGCGCCATACAAATGCTGCAAAGCACTGACCCGCAAGACGTCAGCCGTTACATTGACGCCGAACTGCACCCCGATACTTTACAAAGTTTTGGCGGCGACGGTAGAGAAAGGTATATCGCTTATATCAGTGATATCAAACGTTTTCATGGCTCGCTCAGCCTGTTGTCTTATGAAAAGTTATCTGATGAAAAACTCAGGTCTGAACCTTTGCAACTCTCTGCCAGGGTGCGTTCCGCCAATACCGAGCTGGATTACCAGTTGCGGCTCGACTTGTCGGCAGAGCCGCCTTATCAAATAACCAACATCGATATAGTTTATGCCCGGGCGCAAGCTTCAGAAAACAACAAGCTAAACAAGCAACAACTGGCACAGCAGTTGTCGGCTTATGTTGACCGGCTGACAAAACGCGGCACTTTTTCCGGTGTGGTGTTGCTGTCAGATCAAAACGGTGTGCTGTATCAAAGTGCCAAAGGCATGGCCGATTTGCGTTATCAGGTGCCCAACAATACCGACACCAAATTTAATCTGGCTTCTATGAATAAAATGTTTACTGCAATCAGTATATTGCAGCTGGCAGAAGCCAAAAAACTGGCATTAACCGACAAACTGGTGCGTTATCTTGACCCGGCACTTTTTGCAAAAGGTGATTTTGACCAGATCACCATCCAACAATTGTTGAGCCACACTGCGGGGCTTGGCTGGCCTGCTTACCCTGATACCCATCCAAACAATTTACGACACTTAAATGACTACCGCCCTTTGCTGAAACATCTGCCGTTAAATGCCAAACCTGGCAGCCGTTTTGGCTACAGCAATGAAGGGATGTTGTTGCTGGGCATGGTTATTGAAAAGGTTTCCGGCTTGTCGTACGACGACTATGTGCAACAACATATTTATGCCAAAGCCGGCATGACACAAAGTGGCAACTTTGATATCGACGGCATCACTGCCAATATGGCGATGGGTTATTTTTATTCACAACAACTGAAGTCGATGCAAAGTAACTGGTTTATCCAGGCCATTAAAGGCAATGCCGCCGGTGGTGGATATTCAACCATCCACGACTTACACAAATTTGCCACAGCTTTAACCAGCTATCAGTTACTGTCGCCTGAGCTAACCCAACTGGCTTACAGTGCCAAGCCCGAGCTGAATTCCCCTAATTATGGTTATGGTTTTTCGGTACGCAGTGCACACAATGGGCGGGTGGTTGGTCATGCCGGGGATTTTATCGGGGTCAGCTCAGCACTGCGGATTTATTTAGATAAGGGTTTTACCCTGGTGGTGCTGGCCAATCAGAGTTTTGCCAGTGAACCTGTGGTCAACAAAGCCGATTTATTGCTGCAGCAGCTGTAAGCGGCAGATCACAACAGGTCCACAACAACTGGCAGGTGCAGCATTCAGACAAGCTGCGCCTGTTTACAATCACAATAGTGAACTTGTTTACCAGGCTGAACATTGTTCAGTAAAAGCTTTCATCTCGCTCCTCGCATAAACGGCCATCTTTGGGCCGCGTAACATCGGCAACCCCTTTAATAACCTTTATATTCGCTGTCAGCCGGATTTTGTGGATCGTAGCGCACGGTAATTTTTTTACCCAGCGGATAAATGCTTTGTTGTTGCTCTACCTGCCGCTCATCATCCAAATCATCTTTATCAAAACGACCGCTATACTGCACACCATCTATTTGAAATTGATAAGAAACCCACAATCTGTATTCAGTGTCGCTACTGTGTTTCACTGTGCCGTCACTATTCTTTTTGCTTTCGGTTTCCGTATATTCTTCAACGGCATGGCTGCTGATAACGGCTGAAGTTTCAGGCCAGGAGCGCACCTCCATGGTACGTTGGCAGCCTTTGATTAAAATAAAGACGACAACAACAAAACCAAGCATCTGGGTTATTTTCTTCATTTTCTAATATATTCCTTTCAATTTCAGTCGATGAAATGTGCAAGACTCAGCGCCGGACACTTTCAGGTGCAATAACCGGGGTTTTATTTATTCGGGGATTTTGGCTAAGCACAGCTCAGTTCATAAATAACAAACTGATACCAAACAGCAGAAAACGTGGTTGTGATAAAAAAATACCATCAAAACAACGTCCGGCGTCCCTGCCAAAGCGGGTCAGCAGATTATCTGACCACTGCAGAACAAACAACAAAACCACACATAGCGAACAAATCACCACAACTTATCAGGTGAAAACTTTCAGTCCTCAACCCCCATTTGTTGCAGGCCATAACGCTCAATTTTTTTCAGCAGCCCCTGGCGCGATAACCCCAAAACGCGGGCGGCCTGGCTGCGGTTGCCCTGCGACTCCAGCAGGGCCTGGGTTAATAAGCTGACTTCCAGCTGTCGCACCTGCTCATCAAGCGACAGACCAGGGCTTGCCAACAGCGGCGTCGCTGCTGGTGTTTGCTGCGGGGTTAAGTGTAACAACTGAATATCCGAAAGAGTCACCACCCCACCCTGGGCTATTGCCAGCACACTTTCTAAGGTGTTTTTCAGCTCCCGCACATTGCCCGGGAAAGTTTGTTGTAAAAACCAGGCCATGGCTTCGGCTGATAACTGAATGTCCGCCGGATGCTGCTGTAAAAACCGCTGAATTAACAGGGGAATATCTTCACGCCTTTCATCAAGAGCCGGGGTTTCCAGCGTAATACCTTTAATGCGGTAATATAAATCCTCACGGAATTTGCCCTGGCGCACCAGCTCAGGCAACACCGCATTGGTGGCGCTAATCAGCCGTACATCAATCTGTTTTTGCTCACGCCCACCTACAGGGTAAAAAGTACCTTCCTGCAACACCCGCAGCATTTTGACCTGCATTGGCAGCGGCATTTCGCCAATTTCATCCAAAAACAAAGTGCCGCCGTTGGCCAGGCTTAACAGCCCTTGCCGGTCTTTGTCGGCGCCGGTAAAAGCGCCTTTCACATACCCAAAGAGCTCACTTTCTAACAGTTCAGCCGGAATAGCGCCACAATGCACAGAGACAAAAGGCCCTTTGCTACGCAAACTCAGCTGATGTAACACCCGCGATACCACTTCTTTGCCGGTACCGGACGGGCCTGTCACCAGCACCCGCACTTCGGTGGGCGCAATCCGCTGCACCAGAGTGCGGATATTGTCCATTTGCCTGGAAACACCCACCAGCTGCGACAACACATCAGTCGGCTGATGATGTCTTTTGAGTAAGGTCAGTTCGCGGGACAGCTGATGTTTGCTGATAGCGCGTTTTACCACCACCGCCAGCATATCGGGGTCCACAGGTTTGGCCAGAAAATCCCAGGCACCAAGGCTGATGGCTTTGAGTGCCAGCTCACGCTCGGCGTGGCCAGTCATAATAATCACCGGCTGGGCGGTAAATTCCGCTAAAGCCAACAGCGTCGCCTGAGGATCAAAAGCCGGTGGCAACGACAAATCCAGCAAAATTAAATCAAAACTCTGCGCGGCCAGCTGGGTTCTGGCAGTGGCTAAATCGGCCACCGACACCACCTGATGGCCTTGTTGCGTTAAAAAACGCTCGGCTAATAAGCGAAAAGCCGGCTCATCATCCACCAGCAAAATACGCGCTATGTCAAAACGTTCCAACGTCATCAATCAGGCTCCGGGAAAACAAATTTCAAAACTGACAGGCCAGCCTAAGTCAGTACGGTGGCAAATAGTGCCGCCATGGGCAGCAACAATGCGTTGCACTATGGCAAGGCCCAGGCCACTGCCGCCCGCTCTTTTGCTGACAAAAGGCCGGAACAACCGGCTCTCAATGGCAGGGTCCAGCGCCGGGCCATTGTTATGAAGGCGCAGCACTACAGAGCGACTGCCATTGGTTTGTGTAACTGCATCTGCTTCAATACAAAGCTCTGCCGCTGGCGCGTTACGTAAAAACGCCAGTGCGTTGTCAATCAGGTTAATCAGCACTTGCTGTAACCGCATAGCGTCCGCCTGCAGCCAGAGATCTGGCGAAATGCGTAAATCAAGCTGCACTTCACCAAGCTCACACTGCACCAGCACACCCTGCACCAGAGCTAACAACTGCAACTGTTGCCTCTGTAACTGCAGGTTACCGGCATAAACCAGCATATCGGCAATCAGCCGGTCGGCTCTTTTGAGCTGGGTTTGAATATGACCTTTGAGCTCGGCGTCTACAGCAGCAGACGCCATCGAAATAATATTCAGTGGGTTACGCAGCTCATGCGCCATAGAGGCGGCCAGCGCGCCAAGCTCCACCAGATGTTGCTGGCTCAGGCGGCTTTTTTCTGCCTCGGCCAGCGCCAGCGAGCGTTCCAGATTGGTACAGCTACTTTGTAATAAAGAGCCAAAGACTTCAGTGGTCAGCTGCATGCCAGGGGTGAGCTCAGTGTGCGGGCTATAGACAAAATGCCAGCCGTCCTGCTGCGCTTTACAACAAAGCTGCAGCGCTGCTGTGCCAGGGCCGCTCTGCGCCAGTAGCCTGTCGCCCTGCTGCAACCTGATTTGCAGCGGTTGTTTCAGCGGCTGACTCACCAGCGCCGCCGCCACATCGGCCAGTGCCTGCCATTGTTGTGGTTTGGACAATTCACTGAGCCAGGAGCTGACCATCTGCTGACTGAGCGCAACCCCAGGGTAAATTAATCTTTCGGCTAACCGGCTTAAAGGCCGGTAACAGGCGGCCGCCAGCAGCAATAATAACGATGAATATAACCACAGCTGCCAGCCAGGCACTGCGGCAAGCGCCGGCATCCCAAGCTGACCAAACAGGGCGCTAATCAGCCCCATCAGCAGCAGCAATAACAGCCCCATCACCAGCACAAATAAAGCTCTGCTGGCAAAAGCATTCACCGCCAGCATCTGATAACGCACCACACTGTACACCAGCAGCAGCAGATAACCCGGCAGCAGCAACATAGGATAGGGATACCAGTCGAGCCCAAGTGACGGCAACACAAAACTGCTGGCCAGCAGCAAACCTAAACCGGCGCTGACACTAATGGCGGCAATGGTGCGGCGTTTATTGCCACTGCTGTTGCGCCAGCCTTGCCAAAGCACCCCATGGGCCAGTACGCCAAGCGCGACTGTGTACAGCAGATTCACCCAGCCAAAACCGCTAAACAGGAAAAACTGCGGCAACTGCGCCGCAGGTTGCACAGTGGCAGAGGGTTGTGACCAGCTTAATAAAGTGACCAGGATCGAGGTTAAAAACAGCAGGGGTAACAGCGTTTTGAGCCTGGAAATACCGGTAGCGGCCGTGGCATTTTTGCCATCGGCAACAAAATACAAAGCAAATTGCAGATAAAAGGCCGGCATCAACGGATTGGCCAGGATCAGCGCCTTCCCCACCAGCCAGAATTGGTGTTGCAGCGCCAGATGCCCCAGACACCACAACATCAACATCAGACAAAAAGCACTGAGCGGTGATAACAACGGCTGAAACCGGGCATGCCACCATAACCACAAGGCGGTCCAGCCGGCACAGAGGCTGGTTAATAACAGCATCAGTTCAAACAGCAAACTTAAATCCAGCATAAGACTCCGGTTGCAGCTCTTTTATATCAGCTGTCCACACTGTTGACACCTCAAGGCGGCAAGAGCGTAAATCAAGTTCACAGTGTGTGCAAGCAATTCCAGAAAACTTGATATAGATCAATGTTTTCACTCAATGATAACAACTGGCCTGATTCTGGCACCTGCACCATCAGCACAAATAAATAACCGGAGTGATTGATGGATATACATATTTTTGTGGTGGAACTGGGTATGGCGCTGTTGCTGTTGTTGTCCAGTGCTTTGGTATGGCAGCTGCCCCACTATCTGGCGCTTGGCCGCAAGGATGAGGAGCGCTGAGCATGGAGATGGACAGCGTACAACTCTCCGCCATTTTATCGCGGATCCAATTTGCCTTTACCGTCAGTTTTCACATCATTTTTCCGTCTATTACCATTGGTCTCGCCACGCTGATTGCGGTGTGGGAAGGTTTATGGTTAAAAACCCGCAACCCTGTGTATCTGCAGCTGGCCAAATTCTGGATCAAACCTTTTGCCATTACCTTTGGCATGGGCGTGGTGTCTGGCATCGTATTGTCTTATGAATTTGGTACCAACTTCTCGAAATTTTCCGAACTGACCGGCGCTGTGCTCGGGCCTTTAATGGCGTACGAAGTGCTGACGGCGTTTTTTCTTGAAGCCGGCTTTTTAGGGGTGATGTTATTTGGCTGGCAAAGGGTCAGCGAACGGATGCACTTTTTTGCCAGCTGCACTGTGGCAGTCGGCACCTGGATCTCAGCTTTTTGGATCATCGCCGCCAACAGCTGGATGCAAACCCCGGCCGGCCATAAAATCGTCAACGGCCGCTTTGAAGTCGAAAGCTGGCTTGCCGTTATTTTTAACCCTTCGATGCCCTATCGGTTATCTCATATGCTGCTGGCAACTATGCTGACCGCCACTTTTGTGGTGATGGCCACCAGTGCCTGGTATCTGCTGAAACAACAACATCAGGCGTTTGCCCGTAAAGGCTTGTCGATGACCTTATGGCTGGCACTGGTACTGGCGCCACTGCAGGCGCTGGTGGGGGATTTTCATGGCCTGAATGTCAAAGAACATCAGCCGGTAAAACTGGCGGCGATGGAAGGGATCTGGCCAGCCCGCGAAGCCAATGTGCCTTATTTGTTATTTGCTATTCCCGACCCGGAGCAGGAAAAAAACCACTTTGAAGTGAAAATTCCGGGTTTGGCCAGCCTGCTGCTGACCCATGACTGGCAGGGTGAATTACAGGGGCTGCAGTCTGTGCCAAAAGCCGACAGACCCAATGTACCCCTGGTGTTTTTTTCGTTTCGGCTGATGGTTGGGCTTGGTCTTTTGATGATCTTTATCGCAGTAGCAGGCTTATGGCTGAGAAAACGTGGCACTTTATATCAAAGTCGCTGGTTTTTGCGGCTGTGCACTGTGATGGCGCCAAGTGGGGTTATTGCAGTGCTGGCGGGCTGGTATGTGGTGGAAGTGGGTCGTCAGCCCTGGCTGGTGCAAGGTTTAGTGCGCACTATGGATGTGGTCTCTCCTTTGCCTGCGGAGCGGGTGGCCTTGTCCCTGACTTTATTTGTACTGACGTACAGCCTGCTGTTTGGCGTGTATCTGTATTTTTTCCGCAAACTGATTAAAAAGGGTCCGCCTGAACTGGCCGATTTGCAGCAGTTAAAAGTAGGGGTAAAAGCGTCAGGTTATGCCGTAGCATTTACCAAGAACCTCGCCGACGAAACAAAACACCAGGGAGCACATTAATGGATATCAGCTTGTTTTATTTCCTGTTATTGGGTTTTGCCATTCTGATGTATGTGCTGTTGGATGGTTTTGATTTGGGCATTGGCATTTTATATCCCTGGTTTAATTCAGATGCCGAACATGATCATTTGATGCGCTCTGTTTCACACGTCTGGGATGGCAACGAAACCTGGCTGGTGTTTGGTGGTGTCATATTGTTTGGTGCCTTTCCGACGGCTTATGCCCAGTTATTGTCGACTTTATATCTGCCCATTATGTTGATGCTGATCGGGCTGATTTTCCGTGGTGTTGCTTTTGAATACCGCTTTAAGTCACACAGCTCCAAAGTGTGGTGGAGCCGCGCTTTTGCACTGGGTTCTACCCTGGCGGCATTTTGTCAGGGACTGATGCTGGGTGCAGTGGTACAAGGTGTACCTGCAGATGCCCTTGGCGCTAACAGCCTGCAGCTGGTCACGCCCTTTTCACTTTTTACCGCAGTGTCTGTGGTGGCTGGTTACGCCCTGCTGGGCTGCGCTTATCTGGTGATGAAAAGCCGCGGGGCTATTCAGCACAAAGCGGCGCAGCGCGGGCGTGTGCTGGTCTGGGTGGTGATGCTGGCGATGGCGCTGGTCAGCCTCTTTACCGTGCTCAGCGACGACTTGATCTGGCAACGCTGGTTTGGCGGCTGGCAAACCTTGTGGTTGTTACCTTTGCCACTGCTGGCACTGGCAGCAGCCAGATTGTTGTATCGCGACCTTGGCCGGGTGCGCAAAAGCCATCACAACAAAGAGCAGGTGACAGAAAAACACGAGGATAGGCCTTTTTGGCTTGCAGTCAGTTTATTTGTGCTTGCTTTTGCTGGCTTACTGGTCAGTTTATTCCCTTACCTGCTGCCACGTCAGCTGAGTTATCAACAAGCGGTAGCGCCTGAACACAGTCTGTGGTTTATGCTGCCTGGTGTGCTGATTTTTGTGCCGCTTATTCTGGCGTACACCCTGTGGGGTTATCGCATTTTTGCCGGCAAAGTCGAAGATTTTGAGGAGGGTTATTAATGTTTGCCAACCACAACAGTGTTTGCGGGCAGAAATTTTTGGTCACTGGTCGCAATTTTTACCGCAGGCTCAATAAAAAATTAACGGCGCCCCAATGGTTTTTGCTGTTATACCTTGTGGGTACAGTCTCTTTACTCATTGTTGTATTTTTACTGAAATTAGCGATGAAATTTATCTAAATCAGCGAAAATCACTGAGGCGGAATTTTGATTCCGCCTCAGCTTTTGTCAACTTTATTGACCTGGATCAGGCTTTTCCCGTTCTTCAGCCTTGACTTTATTTTCGACAACAGCAGGTTTTGGCGATTGCTATTTTAAATTAGCCGCTGCTATAGTCAGGTCATGGCAGTGTAGTACCGCCAATTTCCGGGATGTCAGGTTATGCGCTGGTTTCACCTTTTTATCACTATCATTTATCTGAGTGTGCTGTTTTCACCACCAGTGAAAGCGGTCACTGCCAGTCGTGTTGATGTGATAAGCGGCGGTATCGCCAGTCAGCAAGCCATTATGCCGCTCCCCCAACATCTTGCATCAGGCCAGCATGAATTTAACGACAGTCCTGATGATTTGGCTTTGTGCAGCAAAGCTACCCTTCATATCGCCAGCACCTCTAACGCTGTGCCTGTTTTTGTTGTCACCGAACCTCCGATCAACAGAGCCATTGCCGCTCAACCACGCGCTCCACCAGCCCATCACTGATTGTTCATTTTGTTGTTGTTTTAAATTTTGCCGCTGATACACAGCGCAAAATCACCTATCAAATGAATTCACAATGACTGCCTCTGAGTCATTGTCTGTGAGGTATACCATGAGAACATTAACTGCTTATACGCTGGACCAGATCGATCACTTAGTACAACCTGCTGAATTTCAGGATGCCACCTTAAAATCTCCGGCTCTGAGTGTATTTACCGACTTCAGAACCAATAACCCTATGCTGCTGGATGAAAGTACACCGGCTCTTGAAGCTGAAGAAATGATGCGGAACGAACACAGCCAGCTGAAACTGGTGGTGGATGCCAGCCGCGAAATGGTTGGGGTATTAAGTAACGACAGATTCAGCAGCCAGCATCTGATGCGGTTGGTGAATAAAGACGTGAAAGCCAAAGACTTAAAAGTGAAAGACGTGATGCACCCAAGAGCCGAAGTGATGGGGTTGTCTTATCAGCAGCTGCAACACTGCACTGTCGGTGACGTGCTGAACACCTTGCAAAAAGCCGGTGAACCTTATGCCGTGGTTGTCGACCATGAACAACATCAAATCCGCGGTATTATTTCCGCCCGCGATATCACGGCCAGATTACATATAGCCCCGGTGCAAATTGAAAAAACACCGACTTTGCTCAATGTGCTGGAGCTGGAAAGCGCCTGATACCACATTGACAACCCGCACAAAAAAACCGGCTATTGCCGGTTTTTTTTATTCACCCAAAGCTGTGAATTCACGCCCGGGAGATTCTGCCCCTCTGCTGTATCAGGCTGTTTTTAGCAGCCTGCTTTTCTCATTCTGCCTTTTTCAGCCTGTTCGCCGGCTTTGATCCAGCCATTAACCGCCATAATCATCCTGCATCCGGTACATTAAATCGGTCAGATACTGCACGCCGTTTTCTGCAGAAAGTGCCGACAGCGGTGTTTGCCCCATGGTGTAGGCATTGGTACTGGTCAGCCACTGGGCAAACAGCTGATCCGATCCAAAATATGCCAGTCCTTGTTGGTAAAACTGCTCCGCTTGTTGCGGGTCAATTGCATGTGAACGAATAAGCCGAAGTGCGTTTTCAGAAACCGTAGCCATAGCATCACCTCCGTCGGAATTGGGTTTTAACTATAGTCAAGGATAAAGCGCCGGGCTTGATTTAGATCAGGAAAGTGCCCTGCTGTTGCAAAGCAGGCTTTACATGCCGCCGGCCCAAAAAGAAAAAGGTGGAAAAACCACCTTTATTTCTGAAACTTAGGGCACTGCGGTCATCGCAGCGCCCTGATAACTGCCACAGAATTATTTTGCGGCTGGTAAAGCAGTGACACCCATATTAAACAGGGTAAAACCAAAAGCATCAGCGGCCTGTTCAATGGTTTTTGACACTGGTGTGCCGGCACCATGGCCTGCATTGGTTTCAATACGGATCAGCTGTGGGTTGTTGCCCCCGGCTTTGGCCTGCAGCTCAGCGGCAAACTTAAAGCTGTGCGCCGGTACTACACGGTCATCATGGTCGCCTGTGGTGACCATAGTGGCCGGATAAGCCACACCTGCTTTGACGTTATGCACAGGTGAATAACCTTTCAGATATTCAAACATCTCTTTGGATTGCTCAGCGGTACCATAGTCATAAGCCCAGCCGGCGCCCGCCGTGAAAGTGTGGTAACGCAGCATATCCAGTACACCTACTGCCGGTAATGCCACTTGCATTAAGTCAGGACGTTGTGTCATGACTGCACCCACTAACAAACCACCGTTTGAACCACCACTAATGGCTAACTTATTGTTTGACGTGTATTTATTAGCAATCAGGTATTCACCGGCCGCAATAAAATCATCAAACACATTTTGTTTTTTCAGCTGAATACCGGCGTTGTGCCATTCTTTGCCGTATTCACCACCACCACGCAGGTTAGGCACGGCATAAATACCGCCCATTTCCATCCACACCAGATTCGACACGCTGAATCTTGGCGTCAGGCTAACGTTAAAACCGCCGTAACCATACAACATGGTTGGGTTGGTACCGTCCAGTTGTAAACCTTTTTTATGGGTGATAATCATCGGCACCTTAGTACCGTCTTTGCTGGTGTAAAACACCTGCCTGGACTCATAATCGTCACTGTTAAACTTCACTGCAGGTTTAAAATACACCGCAGATTCGCCGGTTTTTGGGTTATAGCTGTAGCTGGTGCCCGGTGTGCTGTAGTTGGTGAAGCTGTAATACAACACTTCATCTTTGGTTTTGCCGTTAAAACCAGCGACTGAGCCCACGCCCGGCAGCTGAATATCCCGCACCAGTTTGCCGTCTAAGTTGTATTGCTGCACTTTAGAAACAGCATCCACCATATAGTTGGCAAAAAGTGCACCGGCACCTTTGCTGACACCCAGCACATTTTTGCTTTCAGGAATAATATCAACCCACTGATCCTGCGAAGGTTTAGTGGCATCAATCATAATAAGGCGATTGTTTGGTGCTTTAAAGTTGGTCTCAAAATACAGCTTGTCACCGACACTGGTCACCAGCTGATAGTCTGAACTGCCTTCAGCATCTAAGGTAATAAAAGCGCTGTCTGCTTTGGTTAAGTCTTTAATAAACAGTTTGTTACCTGAAGTTGCATTGGCTGCAGTGACCACCAGATATTTACCGTCATCGGTCACCTGAGCACCCACATAACGGTGTTTTTCCGCTTCGGTGGCACCAAACAGCACCTGATCATCTTTTTGCGCTGTACCTAACTTGTGGTAATACAGCCTGTGCTGATCGGTTTTGGCCGACAGTTCGCTACCTTCTGGTTTGTCATAACTGGAATAGAAGAAACCTTCGTTGCCTTTCCAGGCAATACCGGAGAATTTGACATCCACCAGCTCTGCTTCCAGCTGCTCTTTGCTTTCGGCATTGATAATACGGATTTTGCGCCAGTCGCTGCCGCCTTCAGAAATCGCATACGCCGCCAGGCTGCCGTCTTCGGTAAACTGTAAGTCAGCCAATGAAGTGGTGCCATCTGCGGAAAAAGTATTAGGGTCGAGGAACACTTCAGGCTCAGCGCCTTGTTTCTGACGGTAAATTACCGACTGATTTTGCAGGCCGTCATTTTTGGAAAAATAGTTATAGGCACCTTCTTTACTTGGTGTGCCGATTTTTTCGTAGTTCCAAAGCTCAGTCAGACGTTGTTTAATTTGTTCGCGGTAGCTGATTTGCGCCAGGTAATCAAAAGTGACTTTGTTTTGTGCTTTCACCCATTCGCCGGTTTCAGCACTGCGATCATCTTCCAGCCAGCGGTAAGGATCGGCCACCTGAGTTTCAAAATAACTGTCAACCACATCACCTTGTTTGGTCGGTGCATACTGCGGTTTGGCAGCTGGGGCTTTTGCCGGGGTTTCAACGGCGGTAGCCGGGCTGGTTTGAGCAGTTTCAGGTTTTGGGCCACAGGCAGTTAATAACGCCAGTGACAGCGCACTTACGGCAAAATACTTCATCAGGTTCTCCGGTTTTTATTCGAGTAGGAACCGGAGCATAACAAAATTGCAACCACAGACCAAACATTGCGATTGGCACCACAAAAATCAGGTTTAATGCCAACCGCAACTGAGGTTTGTTTAGGATGGGAATATTTTTAAGTCGGTATTAAAACCAAATAATTTGCCGGACCAGATAAACACCTGCCACACCAGCACCCCAAAAGGGATATAACCAAAATAACCCAGCAGCGGCATTTCAGAAAACAAGTGGATCACATCTACATAAGGAATGTTGTAGACCCAGAAATTCGGATTGGTCACCGGCTGTTGTACAAAATAATTGCTGCCGTGGTTCCAGAATTCCCAGAACAGACCATTGATTAAAGACGCCATGCCGATTAATAAACCTGCACTCCAGTCGCCTTGTTTGATGTCGGTAAAAGGATTCCAGATGCCAAGTTTTAATAAGATGCCGGTCATCACGGCGAAAGGCCCAATCCACACCACCCAAAACAGCGGGTAAGGCAACAGTACCATCAGGCCAATCAGTAAAGCACCAATAGCAATCAGCCAGTTGCCGTTTAAATTAAGCGCCGGGCCATTTTTATAACGCGCCACCAGTTTAGGGAAAGTATTTAACAGGCAATACCACTCAAGGATCACCGGGGTTACAGTGCTGTACGTCAGCAAAAACTCCAGCACCAGCACGGTATGAGACCAGGGCGCGGCGTTGGAATCCGGGTAATACCAGTTGGCCAGCACAAAATAATCGTAATATTCAAAATAGGCCCAGCCGACGATGGACACGAGTGCCGCCAGCAACACCAAGCCGGGCTGACGTGAACACATGGAGGCACCGTTATTGCGATGATAAACCAGACCATCGAGCAGCAGAATAAAACCCCACCACAGCGGAGTAAAAGCCCAAAACACCAGAACGCCAAAGGCGGTGGAATGACTCCACATCAACGCCCAGAAAAACAGCGTGACCACAGTGCCCAGATAAAACCACCAGGGCAAAGGTTTTTTTGCCGCAGCAGGTTTGGGGGCGGCGCCTTTAAATCCCATCAGCTTTGGCAAAAACATCATGCAGCTGATCCAGACAGCACCCACAGCCACAGCGATAAAATACCAAAGGTTAAAGCCCGGCGCCTCTGCCACAAACTGCGGCGGAAACTCGCCAAAACCAGGCGGTAAATGGGTGGGATACACAAACCAGGACACCAGCAGTGGCAACACTAAGGTTGCCAGCACCGGCCAAAGCAGTTGAAAGCGCATAAATAGTTCCTTGTTGTTATCATCAGACCTTCCGTGAACTGCGCTTCAGTTAAAACTGATAAGTAACCCCCAGTCCCAGTTGCCGGGCTTCACCACGCAATTCAGTGACTGCTGCCAAAGCAGCAATAGAATCAAATCTAAGCTCGGTATACTCTTTGTTCAACAGATTTTTGCCAAAGACGGACACTTCAAGCGCTGGCATCGGCTGATAAGACAATCTGCTGTGCCACAGCGTATAACCCTGTTGTTGGGTATAAGGATTTTCGTACTGATCAAAATAAAAATCCGATAAATAAACAAATCCAAGCTGGAACTGCAGATCGTGCAGCACACCGGAGAAGTCATAACTGAATTGTCCACTGGCCATCCATTCAGAGGTAAAAGGCAAACGGTTTTCCGGCACCAGCACAGCTTCGGTCTGATATTTCCCCAGTTTAGCTTTAGGCAAATGGCCTAAAGTCAGCTCCAGCTGCATCGCCGGGTCAATACGCCAGTTCAGCTCAGCTTCGAGGCCGTAAATCTGCGAATCACCGGCATTTTTCAGCACATGATAAGGTGCTGGCCCTGAGGTTTGATTGACAAAAACCTGCTGGTCCTGATAGTCGTAATAAAAGGCTGCCCAGTCAAAACGCACAGTTGTTTTTTCAGACTGCCAGTGACCGCCAATTTCCCAGGCATTGAGCCTTTCCGGCGCATAAGCAGAATCTGCCGCCTGTGCCGGACTGGTGGCATAACCGGCGTTATAACCACCGGCTTTAAAGCCGCGTGACAGGCTGTAATACAGGCTGTGGCTGTCACTGAGTTTTTGCAGCAGCGCCACCTTACCCGACCATTCGTTGTCTTTGACTTCACCCGTCAAATCCCACAAGGCCGGAATAAATACCGGCACCAAAGCTAAATCAGCTTTTGCCTGGTACTGGTTTTTTTCGCGGGTATAACGCCCGCCCAGCAGCACACTGAAGCTGTTATTCAGGCTTTGTTCCCACTGGCTGTACGCCGACCAGGAACTGTTCTCGAGTTTGTTGTGGTAAAAAAACTGCGCCGGTATCCCGGCCAGCGCCTCAATGGCACGGAAATCGCGGAACAAATCCAAGTCGTTGTGCTGTGTTAAGGCTTCATCCAGATAAAACAGGCCTGAAGTCCAGAAACTGCCATCCCCTTCGACCGCCAGACTCAGCTCCTGCGAGAAAAATTCATTGTCGGAGTCAAAACTGCCTTCGATAAAATTGCCCGGGCCGTCTGAATCAAAAGAATGGAAACGGTCCAGACTTTTATGCGCAGTCACAGATTTCAGCTGATAACCTGGCGCAAGTTCGGCGGTTAACTTCAGACTGGCACCATAACTTTCGGTGTCGTGTTTTTTATCAAAGGTGTCGGCCACAGTCTGCCAATAATCATCACTGGGTACAGCATAACCAAAAGCGTCAACACAACGTCTGCTGCCAACATCGGCCAAAGCACAAAGGCTGCCACTGCCGTCATTTTTTAAAATACCGGCACTGTAAATAGGCTTAGGGGCCCCTTGAATATTTTCACTGTGCAGCTTCAGATTCAGGCTAAAGTGCTCAAAATCACTGTGGATAATCAGCCGGGCATTGTTATGGCGCATGCCTCCGTCCTGCCCCAGCGGGAACAGGTTCTGCATACTGTATTGGTAATCCTGATGATTGACGGCCAAACGTGCCGAAGTTTGTTCACCCAAAGGTGCATTGACCGCGGCCGTCAGCTGGCGGCTATGATGTTCGGCGACATCCACACTGACATAACCGCCAAACTCAGCTTCCGGTTGGCGCGACATCAACAAAATGGCACCACCTGTGGTGTTGCGGCCAAATAAAGTACCTTGCGGCCCACGGAGCACGTCAACCTGCTGCAAATCAAACAGGCTGCTGCTTAAAAAGTTGGCACCACCACTGACCACATCATCGCTATAGATTGAAATAGGCGACACAGTGGAAGTGTTGTAATCAAACATGCCCACACCACGGATATTAAAAGAAGGAGTGGTGCCCTCACCAGCCACATTAGACGCCATTAAATTGGGTGCCAGGCCAGATAAGGCAGTACTGCTCTGGATACGGCGCTGCGCCAGGGCCTCACCATCCAGACTGGTGACGGCCACACTCACTTCAGTTTTGTCCTGAGCACGGCGCTGGGCATAGACTGTAATCACTTCCAGCTCATCCGCTGTGGTGGTGGCATCTGAAGCTGCCGCTGTGGTTTCAGCTGCAGTGGCCGAAAATAAAAAGAACATGGCCGGTGCCATGCTGAAGACGCTGGGATTGGTCATTGCAAGTCCAAATTTATCAAACAAATTGGCGATCACTTGCCACTGAACACATCCTGCTGTGCACGGGAATGATGGTGAAATCAGCTGACATTGTAGTTGCCGCTACCGCTTAGCGCAAAAATAGCATAGAACTACCCCTAACAAGATGAAAATGCTGCAGACTTTCCCTTTATTCTTTCCAGTTAAATGCATAAGCTGGAAGCAGTATCCGCCATTTCCCGCTTAAAAACGGAATTTTATTTATGTTGTCATCGAAACAGCTGCAGCAAGTTGCCGAATTAGCGCCTTTATCAGCTTATGCCAGACTATACAGCGCCAGATTAAATCAACAAGAGGTGCTGATCAAACAACTGGATAAAAACAGGCCGCCTTTGTCGCTGCAGCTGCAACAATTTCCGTCAGCTTTGCCTGCGCCATTACAACAAAGCTCAGATAATCAGACCGATTATTTCTGTTATGCCAAAGCGGATTTACCCTTTCATTTTGAACAACTTTGCCAGCAGCTGCCGCAGGGCGATGTAGCGGCGCAGCTGCAACTGATGTTACAACTGGCGCGGCTACTGGCCAGATTCCACCAACACCAACTGGTGATAGGGGCCTTAAGACCCAATGCCATTTATCAAAAAGCCGACAACAAAGAGCTGGTGCTGCTCGATACCAGTCAGGTTGCAGCTATTAAATCAGTGCAAAGCCTGCGCCTGCATAACCAGAGTGATCTCAATATGCTGCGCACTCTGGCGCCTGAAGCTACAGGCCGGGTCAACGCTGCTTTGGATCAGCGCACCGATTTATACAGCCTGGGGGTGTTGTTTTACCGTATCGTCGCCGGTGTTTATCCTTTTGCCCAGCAACAGCCGCTGGAGCTGGTGTACGCCCATATCGCTCTGCCTCCAGCACCTATAACCATGGTACCGGCCAGTCTGGCTGCACTGGTGCTGACCTTATTACAAAAAAATCCAAATCAGCGTTACAGCCATATCAACGGTGTATTACATGATCTGGCTTTGATGCAGCAACAGTGGCAACAGCTGCATCAAATTGAATTGCCAGCACTTTCACTGCGGCTGGGCCATCAGCAACTGCAGTTTTCCGGCCAGTTGTATGGCCGTGAACACCAGCAGGCCCAATTGGCCGACTGGTACAAAATGGTCAGACAGCAAGGACAAAACCAGCTGGTGCTGATTGAAGGTTCATCCGGTGTTGGCAAAAGCACACTGATAGAGCAACTGTACCGGCAGACGCTGGCCGAGCGGCCGCATTTTTGCCGTGGTAAGTTTGACCAGTACCAGCGCAACCAGTTGTACAGCGCCTTACAACAAATTCTGACTGAACTTGCCGAACAACTGCTGCAGGAGCCCGAACAACAACTGCGCCACTGGCAACAAGAATTACAACAAGCAGTTGGCAACGAAGCCGGGCTGTTATTAAGCCTGGTGCCGGCGCTGCAACCTTTATTGCCTGAAAGTACTCCGCCTTTGCTGGCAGCTAAAACCGGCAACGACCACAACTTTGACCAGTTGTTGCTGCGGTTTTTCCGCGTGGTTGCAAGCACCAGTGCCCAGGAACAAAGGCCACTGGTGCTATTGCTGGATGATTTGCAGTGGGCCGATGTATCCAGTTTACGCTTGTTACAGAGCCTGATGACCGACGATCAGATCAAAGGAGTGATGCTGATTTTGTCGTATCGCGACAATGAAATGGATGCAGTACATCCGGTACGGCATTTATTAAATCAGCTGCAACAAGCCGGCGTGCAGCCACAGCAACTGCAGCTGGATTCGCTAGATTTAGCCGCAGTGACGGCTTTATTGGCCGACACCCTGCAGCAGCCGGCAGCACAGGTCAGCGACTTTGCCACCTTATTGATCAGTAAAACCAGCGGTAACCCGTTTTTTGTCCGGCAGTTTTTATTAACGCTGCAACAGCAACAGTTACTCAGTTGTGATGTCAACGGCAACTGGCACTGGGATCTGACGCAAATTGCCCAGCAAAATATCACCGACAATCTGGTCGAACTGACCGCCCAACGTTTTGCACAATTATCACCCCAGGCGCGGCAGCTGCTGAAAGTGGCCGCCTTGTTGGGTGAAAAAGCAGATACCGCTTTATTGGCCGCTGTGCTGAAACACAATGATGACCAGCTGGAGCCCTTGATTGCCGAAGTAGTTGAAAGCGGCATTATGACAGCCTATCGCAATAACGACGGCCGCATCGGCATGTTGCGTTTTGTCCATGACCGGCTGCAACAAGCCGCTTTTGCCACGGCAGATGCCGATGCTGCCGCATTGCACTTTGCCATCGCCACTTATTATCTGGCGCAAAACGAACCCAACCGGCAGCTTTTTGCATTTATTGACCATTTGAACGCAGCCAAAGATAAAGCGGTGACACATTTTGGTACCGAACAGGTGGCCAGACTGAATTTACAGGCCGGCCAGCAGGCACAGGCCAGCAACGCCTGGCATGACGCCAGCGGTTATTATCAGCGTGCTGCGGATGTGTGCCCGCCAGCACTGGACAGCTTAAAATTTGAAGCTGAACTCGGTCTTGCCAGCTGCCAGTACCTGACCCAACATTATGAAGAGGCCGGGCTGCGCTGCCAGCTGCTGGCTGAACAGGCCAACAACACCTTAAGCCGGATGCAGGTGGCAAAATTACAGATTTTATTGTTGTTTGCCCGCAATGACTTTGTCGCCGCTTTTAGTCTGGCCGAATCTGTGTTGCTGCCGCTTGGGATTGACTTAAGCCAGCGCGACGATATTGCCGGCCGTTATCTGCAGCTGGAACAACTGTACGACAAAAACCACATTGCCGATTTGTACCAGCGTCCTGCGATGACTGCGCCCGAGCAGCTGCTGGCGCTGGAAATTCTCAATTCGTTATTAAGTGTGGCTTATATTGTCAGCCCCCTGCATTATCTGGCTGTCAGTTATGCCATGGTCAGTCTGGCGATTTCCAAGGGGCATTGCGCCACCGCCAGTAAAGCCTATTCCACTTATGCACAAAACCTGAGCGGGGCTTTTGATCAATACAAAGAAGCGCTGGATTTTGCCGATCTGGCCCTTGCCATTAATCAGCAATATCAGGGCAAATTTGCCCCTGAGCTGAACTTCCAGCGTGCCGCCACTGTATTACCCTGGAACGCGCCACTGGCCGACAGTTTAACCTCGCTCGAGCAGAATATTTTTGTTGCCCTGCAACACAGCAACGTGGAATACGCTGTGCATTCGGCGCTGTTCTTCAGTTTTTACCAGGTATTAAGCGGTGCACCTTTATCAGAGGTCGCGGCCAATCTGGATAAATACCGTCACTTCATTGCTGATAAACGTTTTGCCTACAACCTGCAATTTATCCGTTTATGGCAGCAATATGTGCAAATATTGCAGCAAAATAATGGTAATTTGTTGCAACTTTCCGGTGAGGCTTTTGATGAGGATTTGGAAGTTCCGCTGCTGGAGCAAAGCCAGAACGTCACCATTTTATTTTGTTATCACAGCATCAAGCTGATGCTGGCTTATCTGGCCGGCGATGATCAAAACGCTATCCGCCATTATCAGGCGGCCTTGCCGCTGGTGGGTGTTGCCATGTCGTTGTACCACCAGACCGAGTTTTATTTTTTTGCTGCACTGCTCGCTACCCGCCTTAGCAAACAAAACAACGAACTTGCCGCTGAGTGGCAGCCACTGGCCGAACAATATCTGGCCTTACTACAAAAATGGTCGGTACGCGCCGGCGCCAATCACCGGCATAAAGTAGCGTTAGTGATGGCTGAACTGAGTGCCATCAACAAAGAAGCCAATGCCTGGCAAGCTTATGACAGAGCAGTAGAACTGGCCCAGCAAAGTGGTTTTAACCAGCATCTGGCGATCAGTCTGGAGCTGACGGCCAATTACTGGCAGTCGCAGGATAAAGCTGATTTTGCCGTGCTTTATCAGCAAAAAGCGCAACAAAGTTATCAGCAGTGGCAGGCGCACAATAAAGTGATGCTGATGCAGCAACAACAACCGCAGTTGCAGCAACAAAAACCACAAAGCCAGCTGCTGGACATGGCCTCGGTGCTCAAAGCGGCCGAAACCCTGAGCGGCCAGATTGACCTTGCAGCATTCTTACAGCAAATGATTGATTTAATTGTTGAAAATGCCGGGGCTCAAGCTGGTCATCTGTTATTGCTGGATGATGATCAGCAGCTGCGTCCCAAAGCCTGCTCACCCCAGAGTGCCGCTGGCCGTGTGTTGTCCGGTCAGTTGCAGGCACTGGTTTGCCGCAGTTTGCAGCCCAGGTTGATTAACGACACCAGCAGCGCCAGCCATTTATTGCAGGATTTAGTCAGCAGTTCAGCCCAACAAGCCCTGCCGGCCGCCATCTTATGTATTCCGGTGATTGTCGGTGGCCAGTTATATGGTTTGTTGTATCTGGAGCATTTTGAATTAACCGGTGCTTTCACCGAACAACGTATTAATTTATTGCAGTTGCTGGCCAACCAGACCGCCATTCTGTTTGAAAACACCAGACTGTACCATCAGGTGGTGGCAGCCAATAAAAATCTGGAACAAAAAGTCTGGGAGCGCACCCAGGAGCTGGCATCGGCTAAGATCCGCGCTGAAGACGCCACTGCAGCCAAATCTTCGTTCCTGGCCAGAATGAGCCATGAAATCCGCACCCCGATAAATGCCGTGATCGGCTTAAGCCGGCTGGCCAGCAAAACCGACTTAGATGCCGAGCAGCAGGACTATATAGGCAAAATACAGGAATCCGGTGAGGTGCTGCTGAGCCTGGTGAATGACATTCTTGATTTCTCCAAAATTGAAGCAGGTAAACTGGAGCTGGAACAAACCCGCTTTGCACTGGAAAAAGTGGTACGTCGTGCCGTGAACTTAAATGCACTCAAAGCCCACGCCAAAGGGCTGGAGCTGGTGTGCAACATAGATCCACAAATTCCACCGGCTTTATTGGGCGACCCACTCCGTATTCAACAGGTACTGGTGAACTTAATCAGTAACGCGGTGAAATTCAGCGACAAAGGCGCTATTGGCATTCAGCTACAGCTACTGTCAGCAGAAGGCGATCAGCTAAAAATTCAGGGCTCTGTCAGTGACAACGGCATTGGTATTTCGCCGGAACAACAACGGAGTCTGTTCCAGTCTTTTAGTCAGGCCGACGGTTCCATTACCCGAAAATATGGAGGCTCTGGCCTGGGGCTGGCTATCTGTAAACAGCTCTGTGAACTGATGCAGGGGGATATCTGGCTGGAAAGTGAAGCTGATGTTGGCAGTACTTTTTATTTTAATATGGTGCTTGGCAAAGCACCGGCGTTGCCTGCCAGCAACCAGCACAACCTGCCGCTGGATTTTGGCAAACTCAGAGCACTGGTGGTGGACGACATCAGCCTGGCGCGCACTGTGCTGCTGAGTTTATTGTCTGAGCTGGGCATTAAAGCAGATGAAACCGACAATGGCTATCAGGCCATTGAGCTGGTGCAACAGGCACGTAAGCAAAACCGGCCTTATGATTTTGTACTGATGGACTGGCGGATGCCGGGACTGGATGGCATTGAAACCTCACGTCGTATTCAGCAGCTGGACAACGCACCGCATATTCTGATGGTGTCGGCTTATGATAAAGAGCAGGCCAAAGCCAATTTGCAGGGCGTGAAAATTCATCAGTTTATTGAAAAGCCGGTAAATCATTCGATTTTGCTTGATGCCATTTACAATATGCAGCAACAGCAACAACCTGTGATGCGCCGCCCTGTGGTGCAGGACAGCCAGATCCCGAACTTATCGCCTTACCGTATTTTGTTGGTGGAAGATCATCCAATCAACCGTCAGGTGGCTTTGGGTTTACTCAAAGACAGCAAGGTGCAGGTGGATATTGCCGAAAATGGCGTGTTGGCGCTGCGCCGTTTACAACAGCAAAAATACGATCTGGTGCTGATGGATATTCAGATGCCAGAAATGGATGGTCTGACCGCCACCCGGCAAATCCGTCAGCAACTGTTACTGACCGACCTCCCCATTATTGCGATGACAGCCCATGCCATGCAAAGTGACATAGCCCAGAGCAAAGTGGCGGGCATGAATGAACATTTAACCAAACCTATTGACCCCGAGCAGCTGTACCGCACCCTGCTTTGTTATCTGACACCGGTCAGCAACACAACACAACAGGATAATGACCTGGCGCTCAGTGCTGAAGAGCAACAATTATTGTACGCTCTGACCGGCTTAACCGGCCTGGACACGGCACAGGCACAGAAAAATCTCGGCGGCAAAACCCAGTTGTATCTGAACCTGCTGCGCGATTTTGAACAGGAACACAGGGATCAGGTGGCCAAACTGCAACAGCAGTATCAGCAGCAACAGTGGCAACAACTGCATCTGGATATACATTCACTGAAATCAACCAGCGCTTATATAGGTGCTTTTGCCCTGTCACAAAGTTGTCAGCAGGTAGAGACTATGCTTGCGGCCGGCACTGTTGATGAGCATAGCTTTCACCAAATGTTGCAACAACTGGCTCAACTACAGCATCAACTCAGCCAGCTGATGCCATCTCAGGTGGAAAAAACCGTTTTCGGCGACCTGGATGCAGTGTTGCAGGCCTTATTGCCGCTGCTGCGTGAGTCTGATTTTGCCGCTGAAGAGCTGGTGCCGGCACTGCTGGAATTGGGCAGGCCTGAGCCATGCTGGCCACAACTTTGTCAGATTGCCGATGAAATCAGTGATGTCGAATATGAAAGAGCTGCAGTACACTGTCAGCAATTGTTGCAACAACGGCAAAAAGCCAGGCAGCTGATTTGACAAGCCTGGCTTTATTGCAAAAACTGAACTTTGTTCAATCGCCGACGCCTTGGGGCAACTGTTGGCGTAACGATTTGAAAATGCCGGAGTATTATGCGCACTAAGCCGCAAAAACAACGGGTTTTGATAGTGGATGACAAAAAATCCAATCTCAAAATCCTTAGCGATATTCTGCGGGATGAAGTTGATGTCATTCTGGCTCAGGATGGTGAACAGGGGATCCGCAAGGCCGCTGAATACCAGCCTGACTTAATATTGCTGGATGTGGTGATGCCGGGTATAGACGGTTTTGAAGTGATCAGCCGGCTGAAACACGACGCCAATACCTGCGCTATTCCGGTCATTTTTATTACGTCACTGAACGATGTCAGCCATGAAGAACAGGGGCTGTTGCTGGGCGCCTGTGACTACATTAATAAACCCTTTCACGCCGCTATTGTGCTGGCTCGTATTAAACTGCATCTGCAGCTGGCCAGACAAAGACTGCTGCTGGAGCAACTGGCCAATATTGACCCTTTGACCACTGTCGCCAACAGGCGTAAATACGAAGAAATTCTGTCACAGGAATGGCGTGCTGCCAGCCGTAAACAAAGTCTGGTGTCGCTGGTGATGCTGGATGTGGATAACTTTAAACTCTATAACGACTTTTATGGCCATGCCGCCGGTGACCGCGTACTGCAGACCGTGGCCAAAACCCTGTCGGCTGAATTAAAACGTCCTTTTGATTTTATTGCCCGTTATGGTGGTGAAGAATTTGTCATTATCTTGCCAGAAACCCCGCCACAAGCCAGCTGGCAAATGATTGAAAACTGCCGTCAGGCCATTTTTAACCTGCAAATTCCGCATCAGCCCACTCAGGGTGTGCTCACCATCAGTGCCGGCGGTTGTACTGTGCGGGCCGCTGCAGCCGATTCTGCCGAGCAAGCCCTGAAACAGGCAGACGACATGCTGTATGAAGCCAAAAGACAAGGAAAAAACCGGGTGTTGTGGAATCAAGACCCGACGTTGGAGGACTAAAGACAGTGAGGTCGGAACGGGCCAGCCTGTTGCTGGTGGATGATGAAAAAACCAATCTGAAGGTGCTAGCCGATTTATTGCGGCCAGACTACAGCATCAGACTGGCGCAAAGTGGCCAACAGGCGCTGGACAAATGTCTGGAGCAGGCGCCAGATCTGATCCTGATGGATGTGCTGATGCCGGGGCTGGATGGTTTTGATACCTTAAAAGCGCTGCGTGCCAACACCCTGACCAGTCAAATTCCGGTGATTTTTATTACAGGCCTACAATCCGCCGACCATGAACAACTGGGGTTGCAGCTCGGCGCACAGGATTATATCCACAAACCTTTTCATGCCGAAGTGGTCAAAGCCCGGGTTTCCACCCAACTCAGACTGGTGCGTCAGCGCCATGAACTGCAGCAGCTGACTGCTCAATTGCTGCAGGCCAATGAAGCCAAAAGCCGTTTTTTGGCCACCATCAGCCATGAAATCCGCACGCCACTGGCCTCGGTCATAGGTTATGCCGAAGCTATTCTGGCTGGTGAGTTTGATGAATCCGATCAACAACAAGCCATTCAGACCATTTGCCGTAATGGCAAACATCTGCAGGCGTTATTAAACGATTTACTCGATTTATCAAAAATTTCCGCCAATAAGCTGGATTTGGAAGTGCTGCCGGTCAATCTGTGCCAGCTGCTGTTAGATCTGGAGTTACTGGTGAAAGAACGGGCGCAGCAAAAAGGGCTGGAATTTTCCCTGCATTATCAACTGCCATTGCCATCACAGTTGCAAACAGACCCAACCCGCCTGAAACAAATTTTGCTGAATTTATGCAATAACGCCATTAAGTTTACCGCACAGGGTTTTGTCCGGATTGAGATCAGCCAGCAGCACAACCAGCTGCAGTTTGCGGTACAAGACAGTGGTATTGGCATCAGCGAAGCACAACAACAACATTTATTTCAGGCCTTTAGTCAGGCCGATGTGTCAGTGCAACGTCAGTTTGGCGGTACCGGTCTTGGCCTGGTGATAGCAAGGCAGCTGTGCGAAAAAATGGGCGGTTCTTTGTATCTGCAAAGTGCCACCGAAGGCAAAGGTTGTTGTTTTGTCGCCAGCATTCAGCTGGAGCCGGGGCCAAACAGTGTGTTGCTGCAAAACGAAGCTGAAATTGCACTGCAGCAACAACGCCAGGCGCCGGCAGCTTTGCCAAGGCAACAGATCAAAGGTCGGGTACTGCTGGCCGAAGATCAGGCTGACACCCGGCAGTTATTACAACGGATGTTGCAACATGCTGGCATTGAAGTTCTGGCGGTGGAAAACGGTGAACAGCTGGTGGAAGCGGCACTGATGGACGATTTTGATTTAGTCTTGTCCGACATTCAGATGCCAAAAATGGACGGTGTGGCAGCTATTAAACTATTGCGTGCTGCCGGTATCGACACGCCCTGTGTGGCACTGACCGCCAATACCATGACGCATGAGGTCCAAAGTTATCTGGCGGCAGGTTTTGTCAGCCATCTGGCCAAACCGGTCGACAGATACAAATTTGCCGCTGTGCTGAATCACTTTTTAGCCGGACGCCATCATCAGCAACAATTACAACTGCCCGAAGCTGAACTGCGCGCCATGACAGACCGTTTTGTGCAGGCGCTGCCAGCGCAGATGGCTGAGCTCAGTGAATACTGCCAGCAAGCTGACTGGCCGGCGGCCCGTTATCAGGCCCACGCCATCAAAGGCACAGCCGCTTTGTTTGGGTTTACTGAACTAAGCCTGCTGGCGGCAGAGTTGGAACAACAACTGAAACAGCCATCTGGCAGCGCTCAGGTGCTGCAGCTATGCAAACAACTGCAGCAGCAAAGTGCTGTGCTGCACCATGAGGTTCAATAAAAGCGGTTGAATCAACCTTGTTTTGCTGTTGCGGCAAAAGGCCAGAAAGCCCATTGCCGCTGATTTGCAATTATCGCCAGTATAATCAATACCATACCGATGACTTGCAGCAACGACAACGCCACCTGGTAAAACCATAAATCAATCAGCACTGCCACCAGCGGGTACACAAAAGATAAAAACGCAATACTGCTGACCGGCAAACGCTGAAAGGCGCTATACATCAGGTTATACATCAGACCGGTATGCACCAGACCTAAAGTCAGCAAAGCCGCAGCTGAAGGCAATACCAGCTCACTCAGACTGGCTTTTTCCAACGGCAACATCAACAGCACCCCCAGCATCATCTGCAAACCGGCAATTTGTGCTGGCGCTATGCCACTGAGTTTGCGTGTCGTTAAAGTGGCCACCGCATATAAACAGGCCGCCAATGCTGCCAACCCTACCCCCAACCACAACTGCTGATGATCACCGCCAAATTGCAGTCCAGTGGTCAGTGCCACACCACAAAACGCCAGCGCCAGCCAGGCCCAACGTGACGCCGAAGGTGGTTGCCGCTGTAACAAAGCCGTGATTAATAACAGAAAAAAGGGTTGGGTGTGGTACACCAGAGTGGCAATTGAAATTGAACTTAAATGATAAGCACCAAATAAACAAAACCAGTTGGCCACCAAAGCCAGGCCACCCAACAATAAGTACCCCAGCTGTACAGGGTTTAACTGTTGCCAGCCGCGCTGCCAGCTCAGATACAACAGCAAAGCGGCACCGCCAATCAGACAACGGTAAAACACTACTGTGGCTGTATTCTGGCCACTTTCCACCACAAACCAGCCGATAGTCCCGGACAATAACATGGCCACCAGCATACGCCACAGGCCTGGCCATTCCGGATTTGTTGTTGCTGTTGTCATAGGGGGATCCGTTTTAAAAGCACCTTGCGCTCTTGCAGGGCACAAAGGGTTTTAGTTTTAGCCTTGTAACAGCGCAGGTTTTGGCGCTGCTTGTGTTTGTTGTTCAGCCCGCCAGTCCAGCAAAGCTCTGGCCACCACTGTGGCATGATCGGCCTGCAACAGTTTATGCTGATGGGCAAAAGACGCCGGCCATTGTTGCCACTGCCCCCCACATCTGGCCACCAGATTGGCAAAATTCAGCCTGGCATCGGCCGCCAGATAATTCTGCCACAAGCCGGCGTACTGACGCACCGCCCAGCCGTCGGGTTTGCGCCAGCTGACCGGATCAATAGTGATAAGTTGCTGTACCGGATGACCGGCAGCCACCACTGCAGCCGCTGTGCTGGCACCATAACTGTGACCAATCAGCAACACCGGCTCCTGCTGATGCTGTCTGAGCCAACGTGCCAGGGCTGCGTATTCAAACCATTGAAAATAATGCTGATTTGGCCCAACAAACTGCCGCAATAACTGGGTGTATTTATCCAGCGCCCCACCGACCCAAACCACTTGTAGCTGAGACTGAGTGCTGTGATTGACGCTGTTGTTGCTTGTCATGACGTGTCACCCGCCGCCTTATTCTAAGACCCAGCCAAATTCAGCCAGAATAGCCCTGTGCTCCGCATTGCCATACACCTGCTGCCAGGCCTGATGTAACCTCAGACGCAAATCTGCCGGCACACCGGCCTTGCTGGCCACAATATAAACAGGTGCTTTATGCAAAGTCAGACTCAGGCGATATTGCGCCTGTAACTCCGGATACAGCTGACTCCATTCCAGATATTGGGTTTTATCTTCAATCATGCCAAGCACCCGGCCTTTTTTCAGCATATTCAGTTTTTGTGTCAGGCTGTTGGCATACAGCAAATAAGGCTGATAACTTTTTTCGTGGCGCAGCTGCTCAAAAGCCTCGCCATAATAAGCGTCGCGCAGCACGCCAATACTGCCGGGTAACAGATTGATATCACTGAGCTGATGCACCAGATGCAGGTAGTTTTTATGCAGCACCAGCACCGACTCTTCCATATAGTGCACACCGATAAAATCTGCATAGGCTGCTCTTTCCTCGGTGTAAGACATAGTCAGCATCAGATCAATTTTGCCTTGCTGCAACAAGGTTAAAGAGCGTGGCCAGGGACTGCCAACAAGGGTCAGCTGACAACCCGCTTTGTCGGTTAATAAATGCAATAATCTGGCGTGTAAGTCGTACCAGCGCGGCAGCTGCAAACCTTCGGCATCAGTATCTGCTCTGGATTCATTCAGGTGTGCCACCAAAGTACAGGGCGCCCCGGATGAGGCAACAGCAGGCAAATTCTGCACCGGCGGCGAAACTTCAGCCGACGGGCTGCTTTGCAGTTGTGGTATGTGCTGGGCTTGCTGCACCTGTTGGGTTGCGCCAGCACTCGGCTCTGTCACTGCATTCTGCTGCGGCAAAGCCTGTAGCTGCGGGCTGACAAGCGCCAGCAGCATCAGCTTGAGCACACCAAAAGCGCGACAGCGCAGCGAGTTTTTTTTCATTCGTCAGAGGCCAAAGGTAATTCCAGATGGGCTTTTTCCAGCAAGTCCGCCGCCATTTCCGTTTTCACCGCCACCCCTAAATCTTTAAATTCAGCGGCTTGTTTAATTAAATTGCCTTTACCACTGTACAGCTGGCTAAAGGCTTTGTCGTAACTTTCGCGGGCGCGGTCCAGCTGTTTGCCCACCCCTTGCATACTTTCCAGAAAACCGGTCAGTTTGGCGTAAAACTTTTCGGCGCGGTTCGCCAGTTCAGCACTGTGTTTGTTCTGATCTTCAAAACGCCACAGCTGGCGCACTATATTCAGACTGGTCAGCAAGGTGGTGGGGGTTGCCACCAGCACATTGCGCTCCAGCGCTTGCTGATACAACAACGGTTGCTGTTTCAGCGCTTCGACGTAAGCCGACTCGATTGGAATAAACATAAACACCACCTCAGGTGAATTCAGGCCACTGAGCTGATAATAATTGCGATCGGCCAGCTCCAGAATCCGTTCCTGCACCGCCTGACAATGCTGACGCAGCGCCAGCTGCCGTTCGTCATCCTGCTCCGCATTGACATAACGGGTATAAGCCGCCAACGAGGTTTTGGCATCAATCACCAGATGTTTTTGTTGTGGCAGATATACAATCACATCGGGCCGGCGCCTGCCTTCTTCAGTGTGAAAGCTCACCTCGCGCTGATAATCCACCCCGGCCCTTAAACCTGAGTTTTCCAGCACATTTTCCAGCATCAGCTCGCCCCAATTACCCTGGGTCTTTTTCTGGCCCTGCAAGGCATTGGTTAAGCGGGCAGCCTGATCGGTAATGGCAAAATTCAGTTTTTGCAGGTTAATCAGCTCAGTTTTCAGTTCAGCCCGTTGTTTTAGCTCTTCAGTGTGAATGGACTCTACCTTGTCGCGAAAACCTTTCATATCGGCCTGCAGCGGCTGTAATAACTGCAGCAGGCTCTGGCTGCTTTGTTGTTTAAAGTCTTCACCCTTACGCTGCAAAATTTCGTTGGCCAGAAGTTCAAACTCTTGTTTTAACTGTGCTTTATTTTCCTGCAATAACGCCAGCTGGCTGTGAAAATGTTGCTGACGTTCCTGCAAGGTGACCGTCAGCCGGTCGTATTTTTCTTTGAGCTGCAGGTAATGTTGTTGTTGTTGCGCCTGTTGTTGTTGCAGCTCGCGCTGTTGTTGTTGCTGCTGTTGCAGTTGACTCTGACTGGCTGTCAGCTCAGTGTGCAACCGCATCAACTCCAGTGCCTGCTGCTGACGTTGCTGTAGCCAATACCAGCCGGTGAAAGCCCATAACAGCAGCAGACCCAGCGTCAGCAGCGGCCACACTTTGTCGGCGGCAAAAAACAAATCCATGCTAAGCTCCTGAGTTGTCACGTTTTTTAGAATAGTTTCAGCGGCAGATAACTGTATTACTATACAGCGCTTTTACTAAATCCACTACCCAAAGCCCGGCCTTGCAATTGTCTGGCTGACCCCATATAACAAGGTCAGATTATCAAGCAGCGCCCAGCGCGGCGCCTTATCCGGGATCATAAAATGACTGAACATTTTGACTACATCGCCATTGGTGGTGGCAGTGGCGGTATTGCCAGCGCCAACAGAGCTGCCAGCCATGGTAAAAAATGCGCCATTATTGAAGCCAAAGCCCTTGGCGGCACCTGTGTGAATGTCGGTTGTGTGCCAAAAAAAGCCATGTGGTTTGCAGGACAAGTGGCCGAAGCTTTTAAACTGGCGCCCGACTATGGTTTTGCCACCGACACACCGCCTTTGGACTGGGCCAGATTAATTCAAAGCCGCGAAGCTTATATCAGCCGTATTCATGCCTCATACGACAGAGTACTTGCCAAAAATAATGTCACTGTGATCCAGGGATTTGGCCGTTTTGTCAGCGCCAATACCATAGAAGTTAACGGCAAACTGTACAGTGCAGATCACATTAGTATTGCTACAGGCGGTAAACCGAGCTGGCCCGATATTCCGGGCGCTGAATTAGGTATCGACAGTGATGGTTTTTTTGCCTTGCAACAACACCCCAAAAGAGTGGCCGTGGTGGGCGCCGGTTATATCGCAGTAGAAATTGCCGGTGTATTAAACGCCCTTGGCAGCCAGACCCATTTATTGGTGCGCCACGACAAAGCACTGCGGCATTTTGACGAGATGTTGTCGACCACCCTGAGCGAGCAAATGGCGCGCGATGGTGTCACTTTACATCCGCACACCCAGGTGCAGGCTGTGGTTAAAAATCCGGATGGCAGTTTAAGGCTCAGCCTGAATCATGGCGGCACGCTTGAAGTGGACGTTTTAATTTGGGCGATAGGCCGAAGCCCGGCCACAGAAAACCTCAATTTAGCCGCTGCCGGTGTGGCTCTGGATGCTCAGGGTTTTATTCAAACCGACAAATACCAGAACACCAATGTGCCCGGTATTTATGCCATAGGCGACAACACAGGCCGGCTAGCATTAACACCTGTTGCTGTAGCGGCGGGCAGACGTTTAGCAGAGCGGCTGTTTAATGGCAAAACCGATTTGCATCTGGATTACAACCTGGTACCGACTGTGGTGTTTTCACATCCGGCAATTGGCACCATTGGTCTGACTGAAAACGAAGCCAGAGCACAATTTGGCGACAGCATTAAAATCTATCAAAGTGAATTTACTGCGATGTACAGCGCCCTCACCTCACACCGCCAACCGACCCGGATGAAACTGATTTGTCAGGGTGCCAACGAAAAAATAGTGGGTTTACATGTGATAGGTTTTGGCGCCGACGAAATGCTGCAGGGTTTTGCTGTGGCCATTAAAATGGGCGCCACCAAAGCAGATTTTGATAACTGTGTGGCGATACACCCAACGTCGGCGGAAGAGTTTGTAACGCTCAGATAAGCGCTAAAACTCCACTGCAGCGGCCCTGAATATTGTTTTATGTGTTCAGGGCCGCTTTGTTTTTTGCAGTGCTGTGAGGTCAGTTTGTTGTTGGGCTGGTTTTTGTCAGCTGTTGCAACCAGCTTGAGATATGGTCCAGCGCCAGCGGCGCTATGGTTTGTTCAAGCAATAAATACTCGTGAACACCCCCTGTTTTGGCCTGTTGTAACAGATGATTCAGTTCTGGCAACAACAGCACTTTCACTTTATGGTTGCCGTCCTCCACTGAAATACCGTTCTGCACAGCGACATTCCCCAGCGCTTCGCTGATCCGCTGCAGATTAGCGGTTGCAGGAACCTGGACATCTTTGCCCCCTTGCAGCACCAACACAGGGCACTGCACCTGAGTTAAATATTCAGCCGGATCCAGCTGCAAAAAACGCCGGAACCAGGGCGTTAATAATGTTTGATAAGCCCAGTCCGGGATCCCTTGTGGCGGAATATCCAATAAAGTTTTGGTTTTTTGTGGCAAAGCTGCCGTTGCTGCCTGCATTGCCGCAAGAGCCTGATGCTCGCTGAGCGAAGACGCAGCAATATCATAGAGTTGCCGCTCTTGTTGTTGATTGGCCAACACCAGATGTTCCGGCATCGCATCGGCCCGTCTGGCAGCTGCATCCTGCGCACTTTTTAATTCCACCCCCTTCAGACCAGGCGCGGCCAGCATCACAATAAAACTGACTTCTGCCGGGGCCTGTGCCGCAAGCATAGCGGCAATCAACCCACCTTCGCTGTGCCCCAGCACCCCAACTTGTTGACTGTTAACTTGTGGCTGCATTTTTAAAAAACGCACTGCAGCCAGTGCATCTGCCGCGTAATCTTCGGTGGTGGATGCCGGATGGGCAGCACCTCCGGTCAGCCCTACGCCCCTTTTGTCATAACGTAATACCGCAAAACCCTGGCGGGTCAGGTGATCAGCCAGCACCAACAGGGTTTTATGCAAGGACACATTGCCGTCCCTGTTATGGGCGCCTGTACCAGCCACCAGCACCACAGCAGGAAATGGCCCGCCTTGTGCCGGGTAACTGAAAGTACCCACTGGCGACACTTCAGGGCTGGCCGTATCAAACACCACTTCCTGTGTGATGTAAGGCAAAGGCGCTTTGGGGTGCTGCGGCCGGCGCCGCTCGGCATAAACGTGAAATTGCCCGGCTTTTTGCTCAATCACAAAATGACTGCCGATTCCGCTGGAACCTACACCATCAATCTGCAGTGTTTTTCCCTCAGCCAGCATTGTCAGTGCGCCAGTCAACTGCACCTGACGCTTGGCAAAAGCGGATTTCAGCTCTGATGCAGCGTCCACACTAAACCAATACCTTTTAATCGCTGTATCCTGATGGCTTGCGGCCACAGTTGCAGCCGATTTGTCGCTGGCTCCGGCCGCCATTGCGGCGCCTGTCCAAAACACCAACAGCATCCACATTATTGTTTTTCTGATATCCATGCTGAACTCCTGTTTGCCACTTTGAAGCCGTTGTAGCCTGAACGCCTACAACAGGCCTGCCGCCCTGATCCGCCGGCCCGATGAAAAAAGGGCGGCAGACAAAGGTTCTATTGGTTGTGGTTGGGGCTGAAAAAGTTGGATCAGAAAATTTTTTATCTAAAAACACCGCAGCTCAAAGCACGGGAACTGGCTGTGCAGGGTTGTTGCTGGCCTGACAGCCAGCAGCTGGAGAAAAGAATTATGCCGACTGTTTGAAGGCCTGGCGAAACATCATCGCTGCGCCCAGATACAACAACACAAAAAAACCATTAAGCAGAATCAGCTCGGCCGGGCCGCTGTAAGGTAAACCCAAACCGGTGTAGACTGCCAGCAGTGCAATCAGCGCCTGCACCAGGGCTGCGCTGATTAAGGCCCACATCATGGCCTTTGACTGAAAACGTCCGCGCACCGCCACCACAACGGTCACGACCAGCACTGCGGCATAAAGCAGATTGGCAATATCACCATCAGCACCAATAATGCCAACCCCCAGGCTTAACCACACCAACAGCAGCAGTGTCAGCACAGTCAGGCTTATCGCCGCGCTATACCAGCCAAACTTTTTTAGTTCCATACTGAACTCCTTTGCTCAGAAACCCGGCAGCTGAGGTTACAACCCATACTGCCTTTGCCGCAGCATAAATGATCCAAAGCTTTCTGTACCAGTGTTTCAGCCAACAGCAACTGTGATTCAGGCCAATGCCGGCAATTTGGCCGGTGCTGCACTGGCCGCTTGTAACAACGGCAGCCAGGGCTCTGGCTGATGCAGCGCATAACCCTGGCCATAAGCCACACCAAGGCCTGTTAACAGCGCACTGACCTCAGCGTCTGCGACAAATTCGGCTATGGTGGTTTTCCCAAGGCTCATGGCAATTTCCGCTATGGCTTTGACCATGGCATAGTCGGTGGCATCCTGCGCCATATTACGGACAAAAGAGCCGTCAATTTTGACAAAATCCACCGCCATATTTTTCAGATAACTAAAAGATGACATACCAGCGCCAAAATCATCCAGTGCAAAACGACAGCCAATCTGTTTCAGTGCCTGAATAAAACGGCTGGCACTGGCCATATTGGTCACAGCCGCGGTTTCGGTAATTTCAAAACAAATTTTGGCCGGAGCCACGCGACTGCTGGCAAAACGCTGCAATATATGGCTGAGGAACTGCTCATCACCTAAAGACAAACCGGATAGATTAATCGCCACTTTGTCTAGCTGCATTAAATAAGCAGGATGGGCTTCCAGGCAATCCAGCACCTGGTTAAACACCCAGCGATCAATATGTTGCATCAGGCCAAACCTTTCGGCCAGCGGAATAAACACCGCAGGGCTCACCGACTTGCCTTGTGGATCTTTGAGCCTTAATAACATTTCATAATGTTCACCACCACCCTGCGCCTGCAAAGGCACAATACGCTGGTAATAGAGTTCAAACTGATGCTGATCAATGGCTTGCTGAATAAGGCTGACTAAATCCAGCTCATTCTGCCGATGGTTCAGCTCTGCCGCGCCGGCGTTGACGATATGGTATCTATTGCGCCCGGCCGATTTAGCAAAATAACAGGCGCTGTCGGCGGCCTTTAACACTTCCACTGTGTTCAGCTGCTGGCCACACAATTCCAGCACCCCAATACTGGCCGCCACGGTAAAAATTTTCTGCTCCCAGCGAAAACGAAAAGCGCTGATGCGGCCAAACAACTGCTGCAACTTGACCGTCGCCTGCGCCAGCGTGGTTGCAGGGTAAATCAGACAAAATTCGTCGCCGCCAATACGTGCCAGCACATCTTTGTTGCTGAGATCTGTGGCCAGAATACTGGAGACATGACGTAATAATTCATCACCGGCCAGATGACCGCAGGAGTCGTTGACCAGCTTAAACTGGTCCATATCGATATAACATAAAATGGCCTGCTGCCCCGATGCCAGCAGTTGCTGCAGCTGCTGGTCAAAGGCATAGCGGTTTAAAAGCCCGGTCAACTGGTCGTGGTCGGCCTGGTAGCGGATTTTCTGCTGTAACAACAACTCGCTGGTGACATCCCGGCCTATCCCTTCAATCGCCAGTACCTTGCCTTGCTCATCCAGCACAGGCCTTTCGCGAAATTCAATCTGACGTTTGCTGCCATCTTTGGCTTTGTATTCAATCTGATAAGGCTGAGGTGCTATGCCTTGCTGGTACTGAGCCCGGATTTGCGCCATCTGCGCCGGCTCACGCAGCACATAACTTAAATGATTCCCGGCAAATTCAGCCGGGCTGTAACCGAGAATTTGCTGCACACTGTGGCTGATAAAATCCACAGCACCAGTCTGATTCAGCCGGTAAATAAAATGACCATCAATACCTTCCACCAACCGGCGGTATTTTTCTTCGTTGGCTTTGAGCTGCTGCTCATACATTTTGCTGTCAGACACATCACGCAGCGAAATCACCAGACCAGCCCCGGCTTTCACAATTTGCACCTGCAGCCAGGCTGGTGTTAATGCGGCAGAATCCACCGCCACTATGCCGTCAAAAGATTTATGTTGCTGATAAACCCTTAGACATAAAGGCCAGAAGGACGCGGCACAGAGCGCATGACAAAGTTGCTGCAAACTCAGCTGCTGCAACTGCTGATAACCGGGTTTAAACAAAGCCGCCACCTGTAAGTTGGCGTGTTGCAGTTCAAAGTCGCCTGACCTTCTGGGGTGCGGCACATAAAGCGCAATGGCATCGGGGGAGGCGTCGGCCGCTGCCAGAAACATTTGTTGTTGCAGCTGCAATTGCTGCTCACGGTATAACTTGCGAAACAACATGGCACTGACCAACAGCGCCGACAACAAACCGGCCAGCAGCACCAGCAACGCGCTATTCAGGCCATGCTGCTGTGCCTGAATCACAAAACGCCAATCGCGTCCGGCAAAACTCAGATGCTGACTCACCGCAGGGGCATTGGGGTCAATCTCACCGTGCCGGAACAGCGCATGGCTGCCATCCTGCAGATAAAAACTTAAGTCGTCACTGGCCAGCGCGCCCACCAGCACCGTCAGAATTTGCTCAATATCAAAACTGGCGGCAACAAAACCTTTGGCGGGTTGCTTCGGATCTATGGCTTTGACTACCAGCGTAAAAGGCTGGCCCTGCTGCTGATAAAAGGCGGTATAAAAACCACCGGCAGCAGGCTCTGTTTGGTAAAAACCCAGACTGGATAAGGCCGCGCCCGTTAATTTTCCCCTTTCGCTGGCCACAATACTCCAGCGGATCTGCTGAGCGGCATCGAGCAACAACATGTCGTGTAAACCAGGCAACATTTTACTTAAGGTGGTGGCGCGCACGTTAAACCAGTCCACCGGATTGGCATGATGCACAGGCCAGTTTTGCAATAAGTCGTCCACAGCCCTGAGCCGGTCGGCGGAAAACACTTCAAGGTTATTGCTGATTTGCGATGCAATGACGGTTACTTTGCCATGATTGGCGCGTTGTTCAATCAACCGGGTATAAGAAGCAAGTGCCACACTAAAAGCACTTAACAGCAGTAACAACAGCAAAGGCACTGAATAAATACGCCCTGACATAACCAACCACCTGGGATCCGGGAACCGACAAGGTATGCCAGTTAGATGACAAATTTATGTCAACACAACTGCAATGTCAGCCCACTTTACAGATCTTTATTGTGCCCAAACACCCACCTTGTGGTGCATTTTCCTATTGTTCACAGCGCTTGAGCGCCGAAACAACTCAGCTTTCCCTGCATTTGTTATTGCAGCTCTGCCTGCTGTAGCGACACAAAATCCCGCCAACTTGAATCTTTTTCATCTGCGTCATCGAAAAAATTCATTTAAACATAGATGGCCAGCCATCCAAACATCTGTATACTTAGCCGTATTCATTTTAGAGGTCCCTATTATGCCGTTAACGCTGCAACAGAAAATTTCCGATCCGAATCAGGGTGTTTATCTGATTGGCACCACGCCGCCTAAGGCCGGTACTGCTGATGACAAAACCCGCCGTATCGCTAAAAAGCTGTTAGCCCGGCTCAACGAAGTGGAATACGACGGTCTGGTGGTGTACGACATTCAGGATGAAAGCAGCAGAGTGGCCACGGAGCGGCCTTTTGCGTTTCACAGCACGCTGGACCCACGTGAGTACAGCTGCATTTTGCGTGAGCAGGCCAGACGGGATGTGATCACCTATAAAAGTGTGGCACAGCGGGACGCCGCCGAATTTAATCAGTGGCTGAGCGACAGCAAACAGCAGTATCAACTGGATAATCTGGTGTTGGTGGGGAGCCCTTCTTCGAACGGCACTATTAAACTGAGCCTGGCTGATGCTTACCAGCAGCTGGCCGAGCATCAGGCCGACTTTTTCCTCGGCGGTGTGGCCATTGCCGAGCGCCATGCCCAAAAAGGCAATGAACATGAAAGGCTGATCGAAAAAAGCGCCATGGGCTGCCAGTTTTTTATCTCCCAGGCGGTGTACAACGCCCAGGCCACTATTGACCTTATTACCAGTTATGCCCGCAGCTGCCGCCAGCAACAACTGACTCCTCAACGTATTATTCTGACTTTCACGCCCTGTGGTGGTGAACAAACTTTGGAATTTATGCAGTGGCTGGGGATCTCTGTACCACAGGCCAGCAAATACCGCATTCTGGACGCGGCCAACCCATTAAATGAGTCCATTAAAATTTGCCGCGACAACCTGCAACAAATTTTATTGCATTGTGCCGCACTGGATATTCCACTGGGGTTAAATGTGGAAAGCCTGACCAACCGCAAAGAGGAAATTGACGCTTCTATCCGCTTATTCCGTTTATTAAAAGCCACCATGGAACTGCACTTAGCGGAAAAACAGGTGGCCTAGCCGCCACCTCACCAATTTTTCCCTGGCCAGCCCAAGCAACAACCTGGTGCCTCAGCCCTAAGACAGTGAGCCAGGCTGACACTTTTTAAAATCAACACAAGACAACCAAGCACATCACCACAATGGCAACTTATATTTGCCTGCCGCCAGCCCGCTTTTTGCCAGCCAATTGGTGTTATTGCCACAACCATCAGCAGTTCACCCCCGGTTTTTTTCCTTACCCTACTGGTCAGAGTCAGGTAAAAATGAAATAATGCGAATAATTCTCATATAGCTTTGCATTTGTAGACTAACCTGCTGCCGGAACTCAGATGTTCAGAAAATCTTTATCTCAGCTACTGATCATAACACTGGTATTGGCCGCTCATCTGCTTGGCCTGGGCCTGATGTTCAGTCAGGCAGAGACCAACCCGCCTAGTGCCAAAGCAGCAGCTGTGATGGTGGCGGCCTTGTTACCACCGGCAAGTCAACCCAGGCCGTCGGCCCAGATCACTCCAGAGCCCAAAGCTGTGCCCAAGGCTGCACCGGCGCCTGCGCCAAAAAAGATGCCCGCTAAAAAACCAACAAAAGCTGTGACGAAAACCGCAGTCAAAACTCCAGCCAGGTTATCAGCAAAACCATTAAAAACAGCAGCGCCTTCTGAGCGCGCCATCACCACTGCACTGCATCAAACTGCGGCCACAAACACAGCCAAAAAGCCTGCAAGCGAAGCGATAGCGCCGCCAAGTGCCGATGCCAAAGCGGCGCAAAACCGCGCGCCGGCCTACCCAACTTTATCCCGTAAGAAAAAAGAACAAGGCACAGTGCTGCTGAAACTATTGGTTAAAGCTGACGGCACTGTCGGCAGCATCAGTGTGCTGAAAAGCAGTGGTTATCAAAGATTGGATCAGGCGGCTCTGCAGGCCGTCAAAAACTGGCGCTTTACCCCGGCAACCCAGCAGGGCAAAAACATCGATTATTGGTATGAAATGCCGATGAATTTTGCACTGAATAACTGATTTAAAAACAATTTTTACAATTTCAGCAGGCAAGCCCCTGCTTTAACAAGGAGACAAGTTATGGCACCAAATCCTTATGGTATCGCCAGTATCTGGGCACAGGGTGACGCTGTGATCAAAGCAGTAGCACTGATGTTATTACTAATGTCCATCGCATCCTGGTGTGTCATTTTAATCCGCGCCTGGCATTTGTGGCAGCTGCAAAAAGTGGCGCAGGCCAGCCGCGATTTCTGGCATGCGCAAAGTTTTGCCCAGGGACAATATATTCTGGCTTCGACCAACAGCCGCAGCGGCTGCAGTGCCAATCCGTTTCGTTATCTGGCTGATGAAGGTCAAGCGGCTTTTGATCATCACAGCAGTCATCAGGACGATTTACACGGCAAACTGCCGTTATCCGACTGGCTCACGTCCAGCTTAAAAGGCGCCATTGATGAAAGTGCCGAACAAATGCAAAAAGGCCTGGCTATTCTGGCGTCTGTGGGTTCGACCGCGCCTTTTATTGGTTTATTTGGCACTGTCTGGGGTATTTATCATGCGCTGGTGGGAATTGGCGCCAGCGGCCAGGCCAGTATCGACAAAGTGGCAGGCCCAGTGGGTGAAGCTTTGATCATGACAGCTTTTGGTCTGGCGGTGGCTATTCCGGCCGTGCTGGCTTACAACGCACTGAGCCGCGGTAATAAAGGCATGATCAGCAAGCTCAACCGTTTTGCCTTTCAGCTGCATGCGTATTTTTTAACAGGCGCAGCGCCCAAATCGTCCCAGCAGCACAGCGGCCAAAGTGGCCAGGTGCGTGCTTTTAAACAAGGCGCTTAATATGGCATTTGGTAGCGATTTTGAACAACAAGACGAGGTGATCAGCGAAATTAACATGACACCGCTGGTGGATGTGATGTTGGTGCTGCTGATTATTTTTATCATCACAGTGCCGGTACTGACCCATTCAGTGCAGGTGGAGCTGCCGCGCGCCAGCAACAGCCCGGCCGACAGCAAACCCAGCACCATCATGTTGTCGGTGAATGCCAAAGGGGAAGTATTCTGGAACGATCAGCAGGTGACCGCCACTGAACTTGAGGCCAAACTGACCGCGGCAGCATCAGCCAAACCCCAGCCCGATATTCAGCTGCGCGGCGACAAAACAGTGGCTTATGAACATGTAGTCAAAACCATGGCGGCAGTACAAAACGCTGGTTTATTAAAGCTGGGGTTTGTCACAGAGCCCTCCGCCTGACCCCTTTTGCTGCTCCAGCTGCCTGTGCTACGCCTGATGCAGCTACACAGGCTGTTACAGATTTATGCTGTATGGATCAATAAATTGCGATAATCTCAATTTTTGTGCTGATGCATTTGAGGAGAACAGGCATGGCAGAACAAGGTTCAGGCGGTAATGTAATAGCCGCTTTATGCAGCTTTTTTATTCCGGGCTTAGGCCAGCTGGTGCAAGGCCGTTTATTCGCCGCCATTTTATTTTTTGTGGTTTGTGGTGTGGGTTATTTTTTATGGGTTTTAATAGTGCCGGGCATTATTGCGCTGCTGGTGCATCTGTGGGCCATTATTGACGCCGCCACTTTTACCACCAGACGCCGGTTTTAACAGAAAGGTCTCAGTACAGCGCTGCACAGCTTGGCTTTAGTAAAAATAACAAAGGCGCTGATAAAGCGCCTTTTGTTTACTTAGCCAAAGCTGGGCAAACCCGGCTTAAACCTTTTTTACAAACTCAGATTTGAGTTTCATCGCACCAAAACCATCAATTTTACAGTCAATATCATGGTCACCTTCAACCAGGCGGATGGCTTTGACTTTAGTGCCAATTTTGACCACCAAAGACGAACCTTTTACTTTTAAGTCTTTGATCACAGTTACAGTATCACCGTCCTGCAATACATTGCCGGCCGCATCACGCACCACTTTGGCACTGTCGGCAACGTCAGTGGCTGCACCAGGCTGCCATTCGTGGCCACATTCAGGACATACCAGCTGGTTGCCGTCTTCATAAGCATAAACAGAATTACATTGTGGACATGGTGGCAACTGGCTCATGCGAACTCCTGTGGGTTATACCCTTAGAAAAAGTGCGGCATTATACAGTTTTTTGGCAAATTTACCCGCGGTTTCTGCACAGGCTTTGTTACACTGACCCGCTTTCAGGCAGAGGACAGCTGATGATCAACATAACAGCAGGCATAAGTATTGATGAAGCTGAACTGGACTGGCAGGCCATCCGCGCCAGCGGGCCCGGTGGTCAGCATGTCAATAAAACCTCAACCGCCATTCAGTTAATCTTTGATATCCGCCAGTCGTCCTTGCCGGAAGCATATAAATCCGCACTGCTGCAAAAAGCCGATCACCGTATTACCGCCTCCGGCAAAATTGTGATTAAAAGCCAGCAAAGCCGCAGCCAGGAGATGAACCGCGAAGCGGCACTGAGCCAACTGATAGAACTGATTAAATCGGCTGGCGTTAAACCGAAAAAACGCCACGCCACCAAACCTACTTATGGCAGTCAGCAGCGCCGGCTGGAAGGCAAAAAACAGCGCAGTGTGACCAAGTCGCTGCGCCAGCAAAAAAACAAATTCGACTAAGCCACCATTTTCACGCTGCACCTGCAGGGCCAGCCAGACCATTGCCTGCTTTTTGGTGTATCACCTTAGCACTTCATCTGCGGCGATCAGCTTTATCACATCAGAGGGAACTCCCAAAGCGCCGTGGCGGTTCAGCGCCAGCCTGCAGAGTCAATCCCCGGCACAAGTCCTCAGCGCCGCCATATATACTTTTGGTTATAACCTTGCTCCTAAAAAATATTTTAAGTTATTAATAGCCTCTGTTTTAATGCACTCAGGCATATAGATGTCTAAACGGAGATAACCATGACAACTTTCACGCCAGCCTGGTTAGGCTTTTTATTGGACCAATTTGAGCAGCGCATGATGCAGGCCGAATTTGGCGAAGCCAGCAGCGATTTGCCCACAGCCAATCACCCAGGCGAATAAAGCCTCAGGCGCTCAGGCAACACAGCAATTACAGCATGACGGCGCAACAAGCGCCGGCACGAGGTCATAATGAGTATTCAGATAGAACAGGTTCAGAAAAATTTTGCTGATTTTGTTGCCGTCGACAAGGTGAACTTATCCATCAAAAGTGGCGAACTCACCGCCCTGCTTGGCCCTTCAGGCTCTGGCAAAACCACCTTATTGCGCCTGATCGCAGGTCTGGAGCAAGCCGACGCCGGCCGTATTTTGTTTCATGGTGAAGATATCAGCCATCAGCACGTCAGCGAACGTGGTGTGGGTTTTGTGTTTCAGCATTACGCTTTGTTTAAAAATATGACGGTGTTTGAAAACGTCGCTTTTGGCCTGACCGTCAAACCCCGTAAACAAAGACCAAACCCGGCTGAAATTAAAAAACGGGTGCATCGTTTATTAGAACTGGTGCAGCTCGACTGGACAGCCGACCGTTATCCATCACAACTTTCCGGTGGTCAGCGCCAGCGTATTGCCTTAGCACGCGCTTTGGCGGTGGAGCCCAAAGTCCTGCTGCTGGATGAACCTTTTGGTGCACTGGACGCTAAAGTGCGGGCCGAACTGCGCCGCTGGTTACGCCGTTTACATGACGAAATTCATGTCACCAGTGTTTTTGTCACCCACGATCAGGAAGAAGCGCTGGAAGTGGCCGACCGTATTGTGGTGATGAACAAAGGCAGGATTGAACAACAAGGCACGCCGGAAGAAGTGTATGACAACCCGGCCAACCCTTTTGTCTACGAATTTTTAGGCACAGTAAATTTGTTTCACGCCAGAGTGCGTCAGGGCGACACCCTGATCAACCCTGCTGCTGCCGACAGCCCGGCCAGTGCTGATGATGTGACTTTGCCTGGTTTTGCCTATGTGCGCCCCCATGAAATTGACGTGTCACACCAAGCCGCAAATGACAGCATCGCCGCAAAACTGGAGCTGGTGACAGTGGTTGGCCCCACAGTGCGGCTGGAGCTGCAAACCGCACAGTCGGATCGGGTGGTGCATGTGGAACTCAATAAAGAACAGTTTAAAAAACTTGGCCTGGCCGTAGGGCAGCAGGCTTATTTAACCCCCAGATACAGCAGGGTATTTTTAGGCGAAGGGATTTAATCCAGGGGCGCAGCTGCTACAACACTGCGCCCTTTTTATTGCTGCTGATCGATATGGCGGAAACTATAACTTAAACAAAAACCCTGACCGTCCGGTAACTGCACTTGCCCGCCCAATTGCTGGGTAACCAGGTTATATAAAATCGACATGCCAAGGCCAACCCCACCATGATTGCGTGCTGTGGTAAAAAAGGGCTCAAAAATATGCTGTTTGGCCACCTGGGTTAAACCACAGCCATTATCGCGGTAGTGAATACAATACAGATCATCCGCCAGCTGTTCTGCACTGAGCCAAATCTGATGACCTTCACCAGCCCCAAAACCATGCTGCACACTGTTTACCACCAGATTGGTCAGTATATGCACATGACTACCAGGGTAAGTCTGAATTTGCCAATCAGGCGGGATCTCCATCTGCAGCTGTACCCCGGCTTTTTTCAGCACAGGGGATAAAGTTGAAATGATCTGCTGATAATAATGCGCCAGGTTTATTTGCCCCAGCTCAGCACTGTGTTGGTCGGCTGCGGTGCGCTTAAAGTTCTGGATCAGTTCATCGGCCCGGTTCAGATTGGCCTGCAATAACGGCAACGCCTGCGCCAGCACCTGACAAAAATTACGCAGTTCGGTTTTGGTCAGCCGATCGGCGCTGACTAAAGCGGCAAAATGGCTAAACTCGTCAGCCATCACACTATGAGTGGTAATAGCTACGCCCAGCGGCGTATTGACTTCATGAGCAATACCGGCCACCAGATGGCCCAAAGCCGCCATTTTTTCCGATTCCACCAACTGACGTTGCATCAGCTGTAAATCGGCCAGCGTTTGTTGTAACTGCGCAGTGCGGGCAGCCACTTTTTGCTCCAGTTGGGTGTTGAGCGCCTGCAATCTGTCTTCGTATTCCACCCGCTCCAGCTCAGCTTCTATCCGGCCGGAAAACAGCTCAAACAAATTTTTCACCAGCAGCGGATCGCTGATCGGCTGCTGATATAAAGCCACAATAATGCCAATGACCCGGCCGGTTAAATCGTGTAGCGGAGTGCCGAGATAACCTTCCACCCCCATTTGCACCAGCAATTCGTCTTTGGGATAAGCAGCACAGACATCTTTTGGATAACAACAAAAACTGTCGTCGCTGACATTGGCACAAGGGGTGTGTTCCAGTGAATAACTGATGTTGTCAACTAACTTGCCTTTGGCCACCAGCGCTATGGTATTGGCGCTATGACTGCTTGCATCCAGCCTGGCAATAAAGGTGTAATCGGCGCCAATCACCATATTTAACAGCTGCACTATCCGCTGGAAAAAATCATAGCCTCTGGTGTTGGACACCCCTTCTATCAGTTTTTGCAACAAAAGTTCCATGGCAGACTCCGGGGCACAAGGTGAAAAAAGTGTAGTGCAGTACACAAGCTCAGGTAGGGCTGCGGCTAAAAATTACTGGCCAAACAAAATGCTGCAGGCCATGATTTGGTTTTATGCCAAAGGGCCACATCACAGGACACCGCATGCATCCCCCACAAAAAGTCGCACTGATCACAGGCGCTGGCTCCGGCATAGGCCGGGCTTTGGCGCTTGAACTGCAAACACACAACTTTCTGGTGTATGTCACTGTCAGACGCGACAGTCAGCTTTTTGAGCTTGCAGCCCTTGGCTTAAAACCGCTGTTGTTGGATGTGAATGATCCACAGGCGCTGGACCTTGCCATACAACAGCTGGAACAACACACAAAAAGGCTGGATGTATTAATTAATAACGCTGGTTATGGCGCTATGGGGCCGGTGCTGGATTTTAGCAACGCTGAGCTTTGCCAACAATTTCAGACCAATGTGTTTAGTGTGATAGAGCTGACCCGCCGCTCTTTGCCGTTATTGGCCAAAACCGGCGGCACTGTGGTGAATATCGGCAGTGTGTCGGCTGATTTTGTTACCCCTTTTGCCGGTATTTATTGTGCATCCAAAGCCGCTTTGCATGCGGTGAATACCGCGCTTCGGCTCGAACTGGCGCCTTTTGGTATTCACACTGTGCTGGTGCAGCCAGGCGCTATCGCCTCTGCTTTTGGCGACACCGCCAGCAAGCATGCCGGTAAGCTGCTGTCAGCACAGTCGCCCTGGTGGCCACTGCGTGCCGGCATTGCCAAAAGAGCGGCAGCATCCCAACAAAAACCAACACCGGCCGCCCTTTTTGCTAAAAAAGTGGTGGCCAAACTGCTGCAAAGCCGCCCGCCACGGCTTATCCGCGCCGGTTACGGCAGTTGGGCACTGCCGTTTCTGGCCAAATTTTTGCCGGATCCCCTGTTGGATCTGTTATTGCGCCGGCAATTTTTATTGCCCAAAGATGGCAGCCTGAAGCTTAAATCCGATTAAAAACAGCATTTTTGGTCAGGACAAGGCCGGTGTAGTTGCGTTAGGCTGCATCGATACAACCTCCACACCAGAGCAAGCAGTACAGATGCGGCACTTTCTTCAGCTTGGTAAAGTTTTGCACTATATCGACACACAGCTGGCGCTTGATACGGCCAATCCGGCCCCGCAATTAACACAACAGCAAAGGGCTCAGTCCGTCGATGTGTTGTCGCTGGGCACGCTGTCGGTCGATAGGTTAAGTGCAGTGACCTGCTGGTCAAAATTTCATTTTCAGCGCCAGTTTCAGCAACATTGTGGTTTAACGGTGCAAAGTTACATCAGGTTACGCCGATTGCTGCGCGCCTCCAGCCAGCTGGCGTTTCGCGACAACACTCTGAGTGATATCAGTGCCATAAGCGGTTATCAGAACAGCGAGTCATTCAGCCGCGCTTTTGCCGCACTGATGGCACAAAGCCCCACTGAATTCCGGCAAAACCCCGACTGGCAACAATGGCAGGCGCAGCAACAAAAACTGAGTGCCCCCCACCACATCAGCAGGAGCATCACAATGCCAGCCAAACCCGACATTGTTGAGTTTTTATCTACCCCTGTCATTGAATTAAAGCACCTGGGCAGCCCGGCGCCGCTGGGACAGAGTATCCGCCGTTTTATTAAGTTTCGTAAAAACAATCAGCTGCCGCCCAGCCGCTTTGCCACCTTTAATTTTTTATACACAGATCCGGCCAACAGCGCCGACGAAGATTTTTGTTTTGGTCTGGCCCTGGCTGTGCCAGCAGCCGTCGCCGCCAGCCTGAGCCTGCCGGACGGTTTTCACCTTGGCCAAATCCCGACACTGCGCTGCGCCAGACTCAGCTTTGTCGGTGATGATCATCAGCTTGAGGCTTTGGTCAGTTATTTGTATCGGGATTGGCTGCCGCAGTCGGGTGAACAACTGGCTGATTTTCCGATTTTTGTTCAGCGAAAAACATTTTTCCCGGAAGTGGCTGCTCATCAGGCAGAAAATGATATTTATTTGCCGCTGCAACCAACTGCAGCTAAAAACCAGCATTCAGTGAAGGAACAGCAAGGATGAGCAGCGATACCAGCAATAAACAACAGCACTGGGAGCAGGTGTATCAGCAAAAACAGCCGGAGCAGGTCAGCTGGTATCAAAGCCAGCCTGGTTGGTCTTTGCAGCTGATTAAACAACATGCCAGCCCCGACGCCAGCCTGATAGATGTCGGCAGTGGTGCGACCGGCCTGATTGGCGATTTACTGGCCCTTGGTTATCACCAGCTGACAGTGCTGGATATCTCAGATGCAGCACTCAAAGTGAGCCAACAGCGTCTTGGCAACAAAGCTTCATTGGTGCATTGGCTGGTGGCCGATATCACCCAAGCACAGCTACCGGCCCAGGCTTATGATCTGTGGCATGACAGGGCTGTATTTCATTTCCTGACTGAAAAACCAGACCGCGAGGCTTATGTCAAAAACCTGAAACACAGCCTGAAAACAGGGGGTTATCTGCTGATTTCCTGTTTTAGTGAGCAAGGCCCGGAAAAATGCAGTGGTTTGCCGGTGGTGCGTTATAACGCAGAAAGTCTGGCGGCAGAATTTGGCGAGGCTTTTGTGCTGAAACAACAGCATAACGAGCTGCACTACACGCCTTTTGGCACCAGTCAGGCGTTTTTGTATTTACTGCTGCAAAAAGTCTGAGTTGCCGCTGCCGGTTTTGCCCGCCAATAACAAAAGCCGGCAGCAAGTCACTGAAGTTAAACTCTTCTTATTCCTTGGTTTTTTCGTCATTTCCGATGGAAAAAGCACAAAGGCCTGACTACGCTTTGCTCCAGACCCATTTAAGAGACAAAGGAGCAGTCTATGTTCAGTTTTCAGGCCAAATCCAAAGCCGACGATATTATCAGCGCCATTGATCAAAGCCAGGCCGTGATCCAGTTTGCGCTCGACGGCAGCATAGAACAGGCCAACACCAATTTTTTGCAGTTAATGGGTTATCAGCTGGCTGAAGTGCTGGGTAAACATCACCGCATTTTTGTTGAAGAAAAAGAAGCCCGCTCGGCGGCATATCAGAATTTTTGGGACGAATTACGCCGTGGCAAACCTCAAACCGCTGAATTTAAACGTATTACCAAAAGCGGTCAGTCGGTGTGGATCCAGGCCTCTTACACCCCCATTCTGCATAAAGGCAAAGTGGTGCGTATTATCAAATTTGCCACTGATATCACAGCCCAGGTGCTAAGCCGCGCCAATCAGGAATCACAGCTCGCCGCTATTCACCGTGCCCAGGCCGTGATTGAGTTTGATGTAAAGGGCCATATTCTGACTGCCAACCCAAATTTTTTGCAGCTGATGGGTTATCAGCTGCATGAAATCAAAGGTCAACACCACCGTATTTTTGTCGAAAATCAGGAAGCACAAAGCCAGGCTTATCAGCAATTCTGGGCGCAGCTACGCCAGGGCCAATACCAGACCGCCGAGTATAAAAGGCTCACCAAACAAGGCCAGCCGGTGTGGATCCATGCCACCTACAACCCCATTCAGGCGCCGGATGGCACAGTGCTGAAAATCGTGAAGTTTGCCAACGACATCACCCAGGATGTGCTGCAAAAACAAGAATTTAAGCTGCTGTCGATGGTGGCAAACGAAACCGACAACGCAGTCATTATCTCAAGTGCAGAACGCAAGATTCAGTATATAAATAAAGGTTTTAGCCGGATGACCGGTTATCAGCTTGCAGAGATGTTAGGCCATAGCGCCTGCGATGTGCTGGTGGGTCCCAACACAGACCCCGACACCAAAAACCGCATTGAAGCTGAGCTTGCTGCTCCCAACCCTTTTTATGATGAAATTGAAATTCACCGCCGAGACGGCAGCGCCTTGTGGATTTCTGTCACCAGCAACCCGGTGCTGGACGAACAAGGTAAACATCAGAGTTATATTGCGATTCTGGCCGACATCACCAAAGTCAAAACCGCAGCGCTGGAATTTAAAACCCGCTTTGACACCATCAGCCAGACCAACCTGCTGCTGGAATGGCACATCAGTGGTGAACTTTGTGAGCTTAATAACTTTCCTGAAAACGTGCTGAAAATTTCCAACGAACTGTTTCGCAGCCAGCTGCAGCCCTGGCAGTTTTATCTGACGCCTGAGCAGCAACAACAGCTGCAACAAGGCCGGAGTGTCAGCAAAGAGCTGGTGCTGACCCCGGGCAACCAGACTGTGGTGGTTGCCGCAACCTTTAGCGCCATCAAAGACCCTTATGGCAAAATTCAGAAAGTATTTTTATACGGCGCCGATATCACCCGCCGTCAGCAAGTGGTGCAGCACAGCGAAAGCATGATGTCGGCACTGATGAACTCGGGCCAGAGTATTAACAATATGGTGTCGAGCATTAACGCCATTGCCGACCAAACCAATTTGCTGGCACTAAATGCTGCGATAGAAGCTGCGCGCGCCGGCGATGCTGGCCGCGGTTTTTCGGTGGTGGCCGATGAAGTACGGCATTTGGCGTCCAAAGCCGGTGCTTCCGCCGGCGAAATTAATTCAGTCGTCAGCCAGAACCAGACCTTGTTGCGCAGCCTGGCTGATACCTTAGGCAAACTGAATCAGCAACAGCATTAACAGCACAAGGGCTGCCACGTTGGCAGCCCTTGGTTTTATTGATCCCCGTCAGGGCGGCCCCCTGACAAAACAGTTAGGCTGAAGCTTCTGATGTGATTGGTTGACGTTATTGGCTGATGCTATTTGCTGTGATGAACTGCATCCTTTATCGAGAATTCTTATGAAATATCAAAGCCCGGAACAAGCCCTTGCCCTGATTCAGGATGGTGAAACTTTATGGTGCCATTCCATGGCCGCTACCCCTTATGCCATGCTGAACGCGCTGGCCAGGGTGGCAATGGAAAAACGCGATTTAACCTTACTCAGCCTGCACACTGAACATAGCCAGGCTTTGTGCGCCGCTGAATTACAGGGCCACTTACGCCAGCGGGTGTTTTTTGTCGGTAGCCCCACCCGCCCTGCGGTGCAATGTGGTTTGGCCGATTATGTGCCGGCTTTTTTATCGGAAATTCCGAAAATGTTCCGAAGTGGCGAGCAGCCAGTCGACACCGCTATTATTCAGGTGTCACCACCGGACAAACATGGTTTGTGCAGTTTAGGTATTTCGGTAGAAGCGACCCGAGCCGCTATGCAGGCTGCGAAAAAAATCATCGCACAAATTAACCCCAAGATGCCGCGCACCCATGGTGATTCTTTTGTGCATCTGGCGGACTTTGACGCTTATGTTGAGCTGGAAAGTGAGATTCCGCTGCATTTACCGGCAGAGCAAGACCCCATCACAGCCCAGATTGGCCGTAATGTGGCGAGCTTAGTGCGAGATGGCGACTGTTTGCAAATGGGCATAGGCGCTATTCCGGATGCAACTTTAGCTTGCCTTGGCGATCGGCAGAACCTCGGTATTCACACCGAAATGTTTTCTGACGGTGTGTTGCCGCTGCTGGCCAAAGGGGTGTTTAGCAACCGCAATAAACGCAAACATCCGGGCAAAATAGTCACGACTTTTGCCATGGGCAGCCAGGCTTTATACGACTTTGTCGACGACAACCCGGAAGTGGTGTTTTTAGATGTGGCTTACACCAACGACACCAGTGTGATCCGGCAAAACCCGCAGGTGATGGCCATTAACAGTGCTTTGCAGGTGGATTTATCCGGTCAGGTCTGTGCGGACTCCTTAGGCACCAAAATTTACTCCGGTGTTGGCGGCCAGATGGATTTTGTCCGTGGTGCCGCTTTATCTGAAGGCGGCCGTGCCGTCATCGCCCTGCCCGCCACAGCAGCAGGCGGCACAGTGTCCCGTATCAGCTCCTTATTAGCACCAGGCGCCGGCGTGGTGACTACCCGCGCTCATGTGCATTATGTGGTCACCGAATATGGCGTGGCTAACCTGCGCGCCAGAAGTTTGACCGAACGTGCTAAAGCGCTGATCAACATCGCTGCCCCACAGTTCCGGGAACAATTGGCCAGAGATGCTTACAAGGATTGGGGATTATTGGTGTAGTGCTTTATGCCTTGGCAGCTTTTGAACACTGCGCAGCACAGTGCCCAACCACTGCTGCGCCTTGTTGATTTTAACTAAAATCAAGGCGCTGAAAATGAGGGTTTTGCACCAGCACTTCGATACTGGCAATGTTATCCAGCGGGATCAGCTGGTCTGGTTCTGCCAGCAGCATAGATTCCTGCTGTGCTGCGTTTCGTCTGGTATCCAACGCTCTGCCCTGCACTATATCGCCAGATTTTAATGTTAACTTCAGCGGATAACGGTACATACAGGCAATTTCAATATAATCGTGCTGTTCACAGGACATCATATGTTGCAGCCTCAGTTCAACTTACTTCGGGTGATCACCGGGTAACTCTTTACACAGGGTACAGGCAATGTTTTTACGGAAATTGTAATAACGCCGAATTGCAAAAATAACCACTGACAACAATGACCAAAACACACCAAATTGCACCGAATCAGCAAAGGTGTGGCCTTTTACATACTGAACCCCTGCCAGTACCACAAATACAACAGGTAAAGCAAAAGCGTATTGTATTAACCATTTTTTGAGCGGCGCATTCATTGAATAAACCTCAGTGTTTCATTCCATCCGCGGCTCCCTGAGCCTGAAATACCACCAGCCTGTGGCACAACAAAAATTTGGCCACGGCGGTGAATGCAATATTTTGAATAGCCCGCTTTAGCGCAAATCTGGCTTGTTAGCTTGTGCACACTGTGCTGCAGCTTTCTTCTTTTTGCTTGCACTAACAGCAACATAGATACAAAAAGAAAAAACAATCACGCCAAGAGCGGCTGCACCTAACGCGATAAAGGTCGCATTTTCCATGCCTGATATCTCCTCAGATAAATATATAGATGTTTATATCCACGCCACAGCGCTACTGCGGCTAAACCCTTTTTTCTTCCATTAAGCCAACCAGATTACCGTCGGGGTCGCGCAAAAAACCTAGCCAGAGTTGATGATCCGGCATCTGCGCCGCCAGCTGCGGCGCTCGCTCATTCTGTGCGCCCTTTGCTACCAAAGCGGCATGGGTCGCTTCAATGGCAGCAACTTTAAAATACAGCACAGAGTTGGCACCAACAGCGCCGGCGCCCTGCGGTGTGCTTAACATCAGCCTTACCCCATCTGCATTGAGAAAAGCCAGATGTGGACCTGCCCGGAACAAAAAATCCAGCCCCAGTAAATCACGATAAAAAGCCAGCGCCAAGTCAATATCACTGACGGTAATAGCTATCTGGCCAATAGTCGCTAACTTTGTCATGGCTGCCTTCCTGCGTCGTGGTGCCTGTCTGCCGGATGATTCACCCCATCATAGGTTGGTATATCCGGTATTTTTAGCGGGTTAATACCCTCAAGGCAGGCCACATTAAAGCCATACTCTGTTGGGTTTGACCTGCGCTGATGGTGAGTGTAAATACCACAAAGGCTACAAAAATAATGCCTGGCTGTGTTGGTATTAAATTGATACAACCGCAGCACATTTTCGCCTGTTAAAATTTTGATGCCAGAGAGCGGCACCGAAGCAACGATAGCCCCCCGCCTTCTGCAGAGTGAACAGTCACAACGGCGAACATCCTGCAAAGCATCCGGCAAATAAAGTTCAAACTGTACTGCACCACAATGACAGGACGCCTTGTGCCGCAGCTGGATAGGCACACCGTCAACTGCGGTTAAATGTAACGCCATCCCAGCCTCCTGTGAGGGCTCAGACCAGGCTGAGCAACAAAGTTAATCACCAACAGCCGCCACAAACCAATACAGCAGGCCAAGGGCACACAATAGCCAAAGCAGCACAATAACCGCTGCCGCCACAGGGCTGCTGGGCCGCTGCACCAGCTGCTGCGCTTTGGCTCTGCTGCTTTCAATCACCTCGGCTGGGGTCAATTTAATCACCAGAAAAATGCCCAAAGGCAGCAAAACCAGGTCGTCGAGATAACCCAATACCGGAATAAAATCCGGAATAAGGTCAATAGGGCTCAGCGCATAAGCCGCCACCGCAAGCGCCAAAAGCCGCACCAAGAGCGGCGTTCTGTTATCCCGCGCCGCAAAATAAACCGTCAGCACATCACGTTTTATATTCTGAGCTGCCTGTTGCAGCCGCTGTTTTATCCGCATCACAAGCTACCGCTTTGTTGGGGTTATGCAGTCATCTCTGGTCAAAGCTGGAATACCCGACTTTAACAGCTTTAAAGCACAAGCTGCATCACCAGATAAGTCAGCGCCAGGGATAACAAAATAAACAATATATTCAGCAAAGCCCGTACCGGCCAGGCCAAAAAACCGTAACTCAGCGCATATTTATTGGAAACAATGACCAGCGCGCCCATGCAACCAAACCAGGGCGTAAAAAACAGTACAGGTTTCCAGTGCACCAGTGCAACGGCCAGATCATGCAGCGCACCACTGACTAAAAAGGTAGTGAATACCGCCAGCCACATCGGCACCAAGGCACTGAGCGGTCGCATAATATTGCGCGACAAATAATAACCCCAGATCGGGTTCCAGTAATGCCAAAACACCGGGAAAGATGGCGCGCCAAAAGAGCGTAACAACATATTGCGCATCGAGCCTTTAGCACCCAGCGGTACACCATTTCTCTTTTTTACATACTGTGACAATGTACTTTGCATACCCAATCCCTGGCCTGATAGCCGCTTGTTTGTCTGGGGTCAGCTTTTACGCAGCAGCACTAAACCTAACCAGAGAAACCACAAAATCTGGCTCAGACCAAATAGTTCGGTGAAAATATCAGCCGGATAAAGCGTTAAAATTCCAGCACCGCCCACTATAAAACCCAGATAATTCAAAGCTTTCGGCAGCTTATTGCTCTGAAGCGCCGCTATGCTTAAGAACAACACCCAAAGGCCACCGACAATTTCATTGCCACCGCCCAGGCCCTCCACCACAGTGTTCACAGCCAGCCACACCGCCTTCGCCTGCTCTGGTTCTGTGCTGGCCAGCCCAACCACGTGATTTAAGCCGATATTGGCGATCATGCCGCTTGCAATCACCAGCCCAACCCAAAGCACACCAAATAAAGTGGCCAATTGCATCAGTGCGGGCGCGTTGTCTTTTAACCGCTGATACAAAGCCAACACCAGCACCGCCAGCAACAAGCCAAACACCACATAACCCAGCAGATTCGCCACAGACAACATCAGCTGATGCTCAGCTAAAAATGCCAGTTTTTGCGCCATGCTGGCGTTGGCGGGTAAATCATAAACAAGGGCATAAAACACAAACATCAGCAGATAAATCACTGATTGGCAAAGCGCCGATAGCCCGCCGGATTTTTGCAGAGGATTCATTGTTGCTCCCATTCAACCACGCACTGTTGTAAGCAGGCTATTGCCGCCCTGATGCGGCACCGGCGAATCAACACCTTTATTCAGCGCGGAACCACAGGCCGGATTTGAACCTTTACCAACAACAGCACCATTTCTTGTCAGCAGGCAGAGCCTTAAGCGCCCATAGCCCTTGCCAGTGTTAAGGCACTGATAACGCCAAATACCAGCCATGATAAATGCTTACCTCTGGTGTAATAAGCAGAAAAAATACCACTGCCGGCAAAAACAATACTGACGGTAAATAGCAAAATTTTTGCATCAGGCATCAACACTAACAGCGCTGCAAAACCAAACAAAGCGAGACTGGTGATATGCCATGCAAAACGCAGTGTGCCTTTTGTAAATTGATCCGAGCCAAAAAGCTGCGGCAAATTGTCCCGCTTAAACAGCCGGCGCAGTATGTAATGTTCACCAAGGATGGAATGAACCAGACCACATAAAACCAGTAACAACGCTGCGATGATTAACAAAAGGCCTCCTGCCGGTTTAAGTTAGCTTTAGCTGTGCAAGCAACCAAATATGAAAAATAGAAAGCTATAGAATTGTGTTTTCTTCTCAAAAGGTGAAATTTTCGACATGATTCCCATCACACATAACGCCATAATTTGCCTGCTGAAGCACAGCGTAAGGCAGTCAAATGAATGGGAAATACGCTGAAACAAAGAAAAATACGGTAATTAAATTAGCCAAAAATAAATCCATTACTTTCAAACTACTCCATTAGGCCTAACGTCCCAAGCAGGGGATATTTTGAGCTTAGCGAGAAATAGTCCCGTTGGCTTGGCTTGTTATGCTACTAAATAACTGATTTTAATTGTGCTACACCAAAACTGAGCACTGAACAGAAAATTGGTTTTCGGCGGAATCGGCTACTGCCCAAGGATGTATGGGAATCCGAATTCTACATCCCAGCAATCGCCACTTTGCATTGCCTCGGCATGAATGTAGCGGTATTTTGCACAGTTATTTAGAGCTCTTTAAATTTTATATTATTAAAAAATTCTTCGGCGTTTTTTGTTAACTCTGGATGCTCATTGTTTTTAAAGTGACGAAGAGAATATTCTGTGTGTACACCAACAGATTTTTTAAAAGGGTGTATGCAATTATATCCAAGATACTCGATCTGCATTACCGCTGATTTATTGCTGCCAATTTTGGCGTTGTTATCTTGAGAAATGCTTCTGTGCTTTACGCATGTCGCACCATTAAGTCTTACTAACTCCTCCCTATTTTCTTTGAGTTCGAACCTGCCAATATCTGGTGAGGATGCTCTATGCTTGACCACGTGTGAAAGGAATTCTTGATCTGAAGGAAACTCGGGTAATTGATATAGAGACATATTTATGACTCCACTACTGCGATCTTTGAGCTTTATCCCAAGTGCAACTTGATAGCCAGTTGAAGTAATAACAGACCAACTGCCATTTTGTGGTGATAACGATGAAACACCATAAATATTTATAGGAGTACCCGAATTCAATTGAGGTGAAGTAGTTGCGCATGAAGTCACAAACAATAACAAAGTAATAATAGTGGTCAGCCTTAACACTGCTCTCTCCTTGTGGCATAACTACGAAAGCAGCGGCGCTGCGATAGCTCGTCCAGCCCGCAGTGCCTTTGCTTGTTATGTGTTTATTCATCATATTCAATAAATTCCCAAGGGATTTCTTTTTTGAATATTTCAATACATTCTTGCATTAGCTCAAGAGACACAGCCCCTTTGAATAAAGTAATGGTACGCGTTCTCTCTGTATCATCTCGGAATATTTCTACGACGAGTTCGTCGTCTCGATAGATCTCGACGCCAATACCGTCTCTTGGATTCACATCGCTTGCGACTACAACCCTATCCTTTGATTGAGACATCAATGCTCCATTGACAACTAACACCCAAATTTAGCTCGGAAAGTCGCGCAGCGGGTTGAAGTTGCAGTAAGCACCTTTTGCCGGCGATAAAATTTGATTCTAATGCACCCGCTACACAATGATGACAAAGTACTTTTAGTGAATGGCCTGACTAACCTTTGCCTTACCTGCAACAACAGGTAACCCCATCTCAATCCATTTGATAATACCTTCATCAATAACCCCGGTATTTTTGTACCCTAAACTTCGGAGATGATTGATCACTGAATCTGAAGCAGCGTGAGGACAGGCACAGTAGGCAATAATCCAGGTGCCGTCATTGGGTAAGTTTTCGGCAATTTTGGATTTGTCTCTGTAATACGGCATCGGAACAGCACCGGGAATATGAATACGTTGCCAGGCAGAGCCCGGCCGGGTATCCAGAATAATCATTTTTTTGTGTTCTTTTAATGCTTGTTCAACTTCGTGAGCTGGCACATACCGGCCTTCTCTTAAACTAAATTGTGGCGCTTCACTGTTGGGGTTTAGCACATACTCAGCGGGGCTCGGCCAGGGTGCGAGTTCTGGCGGTTGTGGGCTCCAGCCCGACGCCTGACTTCTCAGATATGCAACAACATCATTGATTTCTTCATCCTTGAGAATTCCGGCAAAACTTTTCATCGGCGTGCCGTCTCTGCCATTGACGATAGCGTGTTTTAAATAGCTGTCTGTTGCGCTCGATAAGAATAATTGGTCTGCTAACTCAGTGCCGGTAATACCCTGGCCTTTGTCTCCATGGCAAGTTGCACAGTTTTTAGCATAAAGCGCTTTGCCCTTCTCAGCCTGTCCAGAGATTGGCGCCTGGTCTAAATCTAACGGAGAAATCTGCTCTTTCTGCGCCAGCCATCTGATCAATAAAATAATGTCTGATTCTGTCAGAGGACCGCCTGCGTCTTTGATATAACCATCCATGGCAGAATTCACCCGCCCGAAAGCAATGGAGTCAAACATCAGCTGAGGAAATGCGGTGCTCAGCATCGACTTTGAACGTAAAGATGGCGCATGGTCTGCCTTGTAACCCTCCCGCTGCGCGCCATGACATAAAGAACAATATCTTTGGTACATAGCGTCCGCTGTTGCCATCTCCACTTGATTTAACGGTGATAACAGATCAGCCCGGCATGGCGCATTGAAGCTCAAGGCGACAACAGCAAAAATGGCCAACAAAATCCTATTCATACAAATAATTCCTTTTAAAATTTTAGTTTATCGAAAGTTGCAAAAGTCTCTCAGGACTTACAACCTTGCCAGCAGCAACAACGCCATAAGCATTTTGATATAGCTTTTCCTCATCAGTATTAGCCCGAGGAACAAAGCACAAAATGGCGTTGATTAAACGAACACCAATACTATTCAGCGCTTTTTCATTCCAGTTGCTTGCCCATTTTGTGAATCCGTAGTTCATTTTGATGCTTAACGATGGAGTTCAGCCGCGGCGCACGAGGAGCGAAGCAACGAGAGCGACGTCGGCTGCAACGATTTGTTCGGCGTCACTGCATCCACACAAGACGTAAGCATGATCATGGTTGTTTGAACTCGTCGGACGGCGGGCATGCTATTGGCAGATCTGAAGTACGATCCGTTTTCATTTCTCTGTAGCTCTGCACGAGCTCTTCCACTGAATAGGCAGAAATCCCAAGGTCCGAAACGTGGTACTCATGAGTTGCGCTACCGAAGCCAGTACATATCTCAGAAACGACTGTATACACGCCTTTACCGTCTGACGCGGGAAACAGAACATACACGAAGCGCCTTCCTGCATGATCAATGAAAGAGCCGGTCTGTACAACGTCCTTGGCCGGGGTTTTCAATGGCGTGGTTTGCAACCTGATGAAGTCGGCAATCACTAAGCGAGAGAAGTTGACGGCAACGGTTGCGTCGTATGAAAAGTCCTCAAGGCCAGATACGGCGTAGCAGGTAGCGCTAAGCCAGGTCGCTATGCCAAGTAGGCACCTCAAATAACGAGTCTTCCAATAGTTTCTCATGTAAAAGCGGCTCCGGTTACGACTGTGACGCCGAACACCCCACTTAGGGGCAAAAACACATGGGCTAAAATGCGAGCGAAGCGAGACAGCCCATGTGTTTTTGTCACAGCGAACGCAGTGAGCGACTACAGTGGTTTGTTATACGATTTGTAGCGCCTCAGTCTGAACAGTGAGCTGACAACTTTGCTCAAATGGTAAAACGTTGTTTTTATCAGGCCAAAGCATGACTAGAACTTCAAATGGTTTTTGATAATAGTCTCTCGCAGTACCTGCGTATTCAGAAAGAAATTCAGGTTTCATCCTTTTAAACATGACTTCGAAATTGCCATTCAATACACCCTTAACTTTTTCATTGGGCTGAAAGACGATACCGCTTTTGATGTCAGTGGTCAGATTAGAAAGAAGCGAATGCATGACATCTTTTGATAGACCGAAAATCATAATCTCAGGATGTGAAAAAGACTCTTCAAAACCAATAGAGTATGCAAAGCTCGGCAGGTTTTCATTTTCGTCAAACACATACTGAAACTGCCACCCATGTTTTTTAATATTTTCTGCGATCTTGGAGTTCATAGCCCAGCCGTATAACTACCAAATTTAGCGCGGGAAAAAGCATATGCATTTTCCCGTCGCAGCCCATGCGCAGCATGGGCGATTAACATTTGCTTGTTATGTTCTTATACGCGTTTTATAGAAATCTTTGCATGATCAAAATCTTCCGAACCCCCAAATATTATTGGACATTCAACCACTGTATAAATGTATTCATCAGTAGATTTCTCATTAGGGAAATCAGACTCACACTTTGAAATAAAATCTCCAGATTTATTAAAAATGCTCAATGAAATTTTGTACGTATCATGAACAAAGGAGGCATCTTTCAAGTTCATGTGCTTTATTACAAAGGTAATCTCTTTAGATCCAATTGAAGTTCTAGCAATCTCTAAACCTAAAGAATCTGCGAGCAAGCTCAACTGTTTAGAAGATACTTCCTTTAATCGGTTTTTGTAACCGTATTCTATTGATGCACCTAACGTAGATATTAGAACTGAATATATAAGCCCCGTCGCAAGAGCGAAACCTATGCCCCACAAAAATCCTTTATAAAGTTCCATTAGATTTCTCAAGCGATGCTCCTTATACATAACTACCAAAGCAGCGGCGCGCGTTAGCGCGTCCAGCCCGCAGGGCGATGCTGCCTTTGCTTGTTAAGTGTTTACTTGGTGAATTTGGTTTCAATGATTTCACCTGTTTGACAATTAAACCTATGCTCGTATCCTGAAAACGAACCGGCATAGAATTCTGTGCCTTTGACCCATATGTTAACGATGTAATCGTAATCGGCGTTTGTTTGAGGCGGTATACGCCAAGCAAGCTCTAAATTTTTAAACGCTAGAAGCTGTGAATTGTATGGTGATGGCGCATCTTCGTTTAGAAGAACAAGAATTGTTCCTTCAAAGGAAAACTCCCATCTTCGATGACCATCTGTATGTCGGTACTCAGTAATTTCCATAGACACTTAACGCCCCGCGCATGCGCGCGAACTTGCGCGCGTCGCAGCAGCCACAGGCTGCAAATGACGCGGCTTGTTATGTTTAACTAACCAACTTTGAATAACTGGCACGTTCGATATCCATAACTTCAACGGTTAAAGAGCAATTTTTAAGCTCAAGCTTCTGAAGTTGAGCTAATACTGACTTTGATAGTACTTGCTTTTGTTCAACTGTTCGGCCCGACAGTATTTTCAAATTTACATGGATAAAATCTGTTTTTTCCGGCCCAGTTAAATAACTGTGGTAAGTAATCGCTCTTACTTTGATATCACTACCATCAATTTCGAAGAGCTCTGATTCCATAGCACCTGAAAATACGAGCGGTAATATCAATTCACTGTTCAATGATTCCGAATGTTCAACTATGCAATGTGGCACGTACTACTCCAAAACATAACGCAAAGCTTTGGGGCGGCTGGAGCGCAGCGCAAGCCGTCCCAGCCGCGCTAGCGGCACCAATAGCGCCTTGTTATGTGTTTGATAAAGCATCGAATTTTTTGATGACGTAGAAAACCACAGCAATATTTACAGTGCCCATGATTGCTAGAAGCTTAACTAAAATGCCAATTTCTGGCGCTTGAGCATACACAAAACCAATTGCAAAAAATGATATAGCAACGAGGCAAAATGCCAAAATAACCAACATTTTGAAATCCGATTTTGCATTCCGTAACTTAACCACATTTAAGACGTTTGACATTAAACTAATACCTCTGAAAACACATAACTACCAAATTTAGCGCGGGAAAACGCGCATGCGTTTTGCCGTCGCAGCCCATGCGCAGCGTGGGCGATTAAGATTTGTTTGTTAGGGCCATTTAGGGGTTACTACCAAACCTTTTCATGGCGATTGATAACGTACTTGGTGAGATTAAATCACCTTTTTCGATCCGATACTCATTCATCGTTTTGATTTTATTTATCGACTTATCATCCAGCTGATAATTTAAACCGTTAAAAATTAGATGATCATTAGTTATGAAGATTTCTAAAATTTTTTTCTGCTCAGGCAACATTAGAAGTAGTTTATCTGCACCATCTACGTTCACATCCACTTCCGTAGAGATGTTGCCAGCTAGGATTGTCTGGTCAATTAGATCTCTGAGCGCGTTAAAGCCTTCAAATCGAGCGTATACGATAGCGCTGTCTTCAGTCTTCGTTAGCCAATAGATAGATTGTATATTCTCAGCAGTACCAGAATCATATTCATGTTGCGCGTTTGCAAATGCGGAATTTGCAAAAAGCATCGTTAAAACAAAAATCCAAGTTTTGGTCATTGAACTGACTCCTTTAGTTGGCCCTAACTATTAGCGCACGGGCGACAAACCGCCTGCGGTTTGGCGTCCCAGCGGCCGCAGGCCGCGAGTGGCGCGCCTTGTTAGCGAACCGTGCAACAATTAACGCCAGCCGTGCAGTTTAAAAACTAATGACAGCAAAACTACAAAACCAAGCTGCCGCCTTCGGGTCGTTGGCGCAAGACGCCAACGGTTTGAATTACTTTTAACTGCCCTTCCAAGCCAGTTGCGCGATGACAACCAGCGTTGCCGAAACGATCAGGAAAAACCACCGAACGTACCGAAAATGCGCATTTGCACCGATTTCGTTTTTACACGCTAACGCCTCAATCAGCCGACGCGGCAGCGGTCGGCTGCATTGGCTTGTTAGGTAATTCTGCGCCTTCGCCAAGCAATATGGGCAGTATGTGTTTTCTGCTAAGCTGATGGTGTGTGGCATTTTTATATTTATTGTCATGTGCATTGAGCAACAGAACGATTAAAAGATTTCGATTCGGAACAAATTGAATCAGAGCGGTGTAACCATAGTCAGTGCTGCCACCCATCTGAACGATGGATTCACCACTGATTTCGACCTGCGCTAAACTACCCAGCAACCATCGTTCGTTTGCTTTAGAAAAAGCTAAGTTTGACGCTCCTGCGGGGAAGATCGCTCCGTTTTTAAGTGCATCAGACCAAATGGCTAAATCATCAATTGACGTAACCATACCACCGGCTCCAATGAGCGCCCAGCTTAAGCCTTTTTCAAAAGTGGTACGGCCTTGGTCATCTCCCCCGTAGCCACGAGCTAGGTAGTTTGAAGATAATCGTTGATCTTGATAGAAGCCGGTACTACTCAAATTTAACGGAGTCAATAAGTTGTCGTGAACATAATCCTGAAATGATTTATCGCTCACTTTCTCGACGACAGCCGCCAACAACGTGTAGGCAGCGTTGGAATACGCGATTTTCTCACCCGGCTTTGCAATTAGCGGCATAGCTAAGATTCTGTTCTCAGCCGAAGATTTATCCATTAACTCAAAGTCAGACTCATTGTGAAAGTTATCGAGGCCACTCGTGTGCCCCAAGAGCTGCATAATTGTAATCGACTTCAATTCGTCAGGCGCTATTGGATAAAAAGCCCCAATAGTGTCGGAAAGTTGCAACTTTTTATTCTGGACAAGTTGTAGCACTGCGGCTGCTGTAAATGTTTTTGCAATTGACCCCATATCAAAAATAGCTGCAGCACTATTTTTCACAGAACCTTCCCTGTCAGCAAAGCCATAAGCACTCTTAAATAAAACAACGTCCCTTTGAGCAACCAGAACAAGCCCATCAAAAGTACCAGCCATATGTTCTCGTTGAAGTTCATTAGACAAACTAGCGATTACCGCTTTATCTGACTGAACAATTGAAGATACATCGCGATGGTCAGGTCCCGCGCTACAACTTGAAAGTGCCAAGGCGAATATAAAAATGGCTAGACGGTTCATAGTTTTTATAAGTTACCTAACGCAAAGCTTTGGGGCGGCTGGAGCGCAGCGTAAGCCGTCCCAGCCACGATAGTGGCGACAACAGCGCCTTGTTAGCCTTTATTATCTAGAATATTCAATCAACTCTTCTACATACAAATAATCATCTTGTATCTGAGTTAGTTTGATAAACATTTTCAACTCTGGTGCATAAATATGAATATCTTCAGTATTTGCACTGTAACCACGGGTATTTGTAATTTTGCCTTTGTACTGAATGGTATAAGCCATAAAGGTTCCAGCCTCTACAGTTTCAGCTTTAAAAGAGAGCACTTCCGCATCTTGGATGGTGGAGCCTTTTGTACCATCTTCACTTTCCCAGTGCTCTTCCAATGTCCACTTTTTTCCAACCTGCAAAGGCCAATTGTAACGAGACTTTTTGCTATCAACTGGTTTAACAATATCTGTTAATGGAAATGTGCCAGGAGCGGTAACCATAAATAGCTCGCCGTTTTGTCTTATTATTTTTTTGGTATCTATTCCATCAGCACGAATTTCCCCCGATGACGTTACACCTTTATATTTCCAGACCCATTTTTCCCCATCAGCATAGTCAGCTAGCTTCGGTTGCAGTGTCACATCAGAGCCAATAGCAGCGTTACAAAGACTAAGCAGTACCAGAGATAAAAAAACTAAAAATTGACTTCGCATTACAAAATTTCCTTTTATAAATGACGTTTATCCAAGTGCTTTTTCGTGAATATTGTTTGCGAACTCTAGCAGTTCTCCAGAGAGGCTAACGCCCCGCGCATGCGCGCGAACTTGTGAGCGTCGCAGCAGCCGAAGGCTGCAAATGACGCGGATTGTTAGAATACATATGACTTAAACTCCAAAAACACTAAGAAAAAAACAATGAATGCCGGTAAGAGTAAGAAATTAAGTACCGTTTTATAATCTTTTTTTATTAATGCATAAATACCAATTACCGTATGCACTAAGGATATTACTGTGCAAAAAGCACCTGAAATAATTAGTCGGTTTGTGTATTCGGTATTAGGAAAAAATAAATACACTGTGATACCTGGTGGTAAAAGTAAAACTAAGCCCGTGACATGGATAGAAGAATCATTTATGAGTTTGATGTATTTCTTAACGAGGCTCATTACTTAACCTTCTAACGACTAGCGCACGTGCGCAAAAGCGCGTAGCGATTTGGCGTCACTGTGACGCGCCTTGTTAGCCTGAGCTGAGAAACAACAAGGCAAAGCCGACACCCAAACCACAACAACGCCGCACACGTGCAAGTAAAAACGAAACCAACAAACAGCTGACCCGCGCAGCGTTGCTGCCCACGGATGTTTATTGGCACCTGTAAAATTTACGTTAAGGACAAACTATCAGAAGGGATACTGCGAGCACAACAGGCTGCTTAAACTTGGCGCAAACGAAGAACTGCCAAACAGCGCCACCATCCTTGATGATTTGCCTTACCGGCGAAAACTATAAAACCCGAAAACAGGCTAACGCCCCGCGCATGCGCGCGAACTTGTTAGCGTCGCAGGGGCCGCAGGCCCCGAATGCCGAGGATTGTTAGGTGATAGCTTAATATCCATCGGCGACCAACTTGAAAGCCATACCACCAACTGTGCTGTCTTCGCTGAACGTAATATCAACTAATGAGCCACGATCTGGCGTGCCATAACTAATAGAAAAAGAGCCACTGTTAATCGTTAATTGGTTTCCGAAATTACCGCCTGGAGACAGGCATGAAATTGCATTTTTTACAGCAATAGCTGCGTACTCAGCTGAGGCATGTTCCATAAGATATGAGCATACATTTTTAGCGGCAGGATAATCACCATGTTCGCAACGCTTAGCAAACAATACGATCTCCGGTGTATCGTTAAAGTTTGAACCCCAAGACGTTCGGAAAACAAACTCCTTGGTTTCGTCAGGGTTTACTGAACCGACAAATGATCGAAGGACATCACAAAACTCTGTTGATTGCTCCGCATAAGCTGCAGGATAAATACATGAAGCCATCAAAATAATCATCGAAGTAAGAGAGACTTTCATTTCCCACCTAACGCCGTGGTTTGGGGCCGAAGAGGAGCGCCAGCGGAACGGAGGTCCCAGCCGAAGGCGACAACACCACCTTGTTATGTTTATTTGTGCAGTTTTTCAACAACATCCCAAACTACCAACCTCATTTCCTCTGCAAAGTGTACGATGTCGTTGTCATAGCGACCTCGTGAACCAACTTCGAATCTATACCTACCATCAACAAAATCTTCTTTGTACCGATCAAGGCTTATTTCCAGATCGCGTTTTGGGTACAATTTAGCAAAGGATGCTTTTAATTCTGATTTTAAAGAAGGATCAATTTTTTGATAAAGCTTCGGAAGGTTATGGCCGAAAGTTACATCACTATTTTGTTGATAAATTCCACCCACTCCAACTGGCGTAAGCTTTTCTTGAGACAAGAAACTTTTTAAATAAATTTCTAAAGCTATAGCAGCATTAATACCAGCAACCCACCCATACCCTAGGGCACTGCCTTTTTCCAGAGACTTCTCATTTAATAGAGAGGCAGAAATTTGATAGTCATTTGCGACATTCCACACTTTTATATCTGGAAGTTGAAATGGTGGCATGATCTCTCCTTAAACATAACGCCCGCAGCACGCGCGGCTTTGTAGTGGAGGCGCAGCCGCAACGAAAAAGACGTCGCTGTGCCTGCGATTGTTATAAGACATGATCAACCGGAGCCCCCTCAGCCAAGCTATCCAAATAGCATTCAAGATTACCCTTGATCTTTTCAAACACTCTCGGAAAGTAATCTGCTAGTTCTTGAAAGGTAGGATTGTCTGATTGAGGCCCGCCATGGTAATGACGCATATGGTCAAGAACGTCTTTCTTCTCTTCATCAGATACGGTTTCAAGTGGATTTGATGCGTTATAGCCATGAAAATTAGAAAGGTGAATAAAGGCACATCCGAATTTGTAGACAGAGCGCGCCCAACCGGCGAATTGTTGTGATTTTTCGACCATCATTGCGTCAGTGACAACAGCTTCCTTTCCTTTCGGGGTTGTTACTTTCCAACGCTCACCGTTAACGGTACATGCCATCAGCCGATTTCTTTCCTCTAGATCTGGTATAGATAATAGGTAAAGAACTCGAATTAAAGAATCAAGCTCTTGCCTAAGAATCGACATCATTGAGCCGGGCAGGTCATGTATGCGAGAGAACGCTATTTCGTGCTCATCCGAACGTGACTTTATCAATTTGATGAATTCTTGCACGAAACATCCCTTGTCTTATAACACCCCACTTAGGGGCCAAAACACATGGGCTAAAATGCGAGCGAAGCGAGACAGCCCATGTGTTTTTGTCCCAGCGAACGCAGTGAGCGACTACAGTGGTTTGTTAGCCCACGCAACGCCCAATGTGCTATTTAAAAACGTACGGCAGCACCAAGGAAAAAACCACGCTACCGCCCTTTGCGCTGGTAGTTTGACCAACACATTTAACCAATGGACTTACCAAGAAAACCCTTCGTGCAACAACACCAGCAAACTGAAACTAGCTAGGCCCTCACAAACTGCCACGAGCCAAGGAAACTTGGAAACCGTTACTTGCACAGCTTGGCAAAAATCATCAACTGACTTTGGAAACACCGCGCGACTAATGCGCATCGATGCCTTTTGTCCGCCTTTCCCCGCTAACTATAAGCACAGGGGCGCGAACTTGTGAGCGTCCCGCGGCCGCAGGCCGCTACTGCTGCGCGTTGTTAGCAACCAGTGCAACAAACCACAACAGCCGTGCAATTTAAAAAATTGCGGCTGCATTACATAAAAACACCATGCTACCGCCCGGGTCGTTGGCGCAAGACGCCAACGGTTTGAGTTACTTTTAAGCGCCTTGCCAAGCCAGCTGTTTGATGAAAACCGGCGTTGTAGTTACGAACGGGCAAACACACCGAACGTACCGCAAATGCGCTATTGCACCGAATTTGCTTTTGCAAGCTAACAATTTAATAGAAAGCAAAACGCCTGCAAGACGAACATTTTTCTGCCTTCTTTCATGATTTTTACTCATGCCAAACTAGCGTTTATGTAACTCTATTTCAACATTTTTTTCTTAAATCACTAAAATTATGGACGACAAAATCTATACAGAAGCTATGCAAGTTGGTGGATTTTTTACTCAAACCGAACCACTGTTTATTTAAACAGCTATTCGAGTGTACAAAATGGCCTCACCTTTTTTAGATTACGTCAGGGAATTTATGGTGTCGCGGCGTTATGCCAAACGCACGGTCGATACTTATCTGTATTGGATCAGGTTTTATATTTTGTTTCACCACAAACGCCATCCGAATCAGCTGTCGGATGCCGATGTTGAGCAATTTTTGTCTTACCTTGCCAATCAGCGAACTGTGGCGGTGAAAACCCAGGCTACCGCCCTGAATGCACTAAGTTTTTTATACCGTTATATTATTTTGCGTCCGCTGTCGCTAAACCTGAATTTTAATAAGGCGCGGGTGGCACAAAAACTACCTGTGGTGCTTACCCGGGTTGAGGTACAGCAAGTGCTGGCCTTGATTGAGCCCAAATACAAACTCCTGGCACAACTGATGTATGGCAGTGGTTTACGTTTAATGGAAGCGGTTCGTTTACGCGTGCAGGATATTGATTTTGATTATTTATCGGTGCTTATCTGGCAGGGCAAAGGCAATAAAAACCGCCGTGTTACGCTGGCTCCAGAGCTGATCCCCGCTTTGAAGTTACAGATTGAGTATGTAAAACAGTATTTTCAGACAGATTTGCATAACCAGGATTATGCCGGCGTCTGGTTGCCTTTTGCGTTAGCGCGCAAATATCCGGCAGCGCCAAAAGAAATCGGCTGGCACTATTTATTTCCGTCTGGTGTTCTTAGCCAGGATCCTGAATCAAAATTGATACGCCGACATCATGTAGACGAAACCACAGTGCGACGGGCAATAAAAGTAGCGGCTAAAAGGGCGAAAATTCAGAAAAATGTGACCTGTCATACTTTGCGCCATTCCTTCGCTACTCACTTGCTAGAAATGGGTGTTGATATCAGAACAGTACAGGAACAACTGGGTCATAAAGATGTAAAAACCACCCAAATTTATACCCATGTACTGCAACGGGGCGGCAATGCAGTCAAAAGCCCTTTGTCGTTATTGTTGCAGTCTTAAGTTTTTTAGCCGGGGTTGATAGAGCGCCGTAAGCTGCCAACCCCCCGTTCAGCCTAGCCGATAAAAATTGGAAGTTTGAGGTTTTAAGACGCCAACTGTTTGAGGCAAGCGACGGTAGCACTTGCCGCCCCTTGGTTTTAAAGAGCAGGCGGCGCCTCAAACTTTTGATTTTTAGCGGGCTTTCGAAGGCTTACCGGGGTGATTTGTTCGCAACGAAGTTGCTTACCCCTTAGGGGTCAGCTAAAGCTGCCCAAAACCGCTTTGCGATTTTGTCTCTTTGTCCCTTTCTTTGTCAGCAAAGAAAGGGACTCGCCCGCCGGGGCGAAACCCGGCATAGCGCCATGCATCAGGGCATCAGGGCATCAGGGCATCAGGGCATCAGGGCATCAGGGCATCAGGGCATCAGGGCATCAGGGCATCAGGGCATCAGGGCATCAGGGCATCAGGCAAGCATTTTATTTACATAACAAATAGCAGAGGCTGCCACTACTCCACCTGCCTTAACTTAGCCGCTTCGGCGTAATCTTTTGCGGCGCGCCATTCCAGCGTGCTTTTTAACAGCAGTGTCAACAGTGCCAATAACGCCAGCAAGGACGACACGGCAAAAGCGGCGGCGAACTGGTATTCGTTATAGAGAATTTCGATATGCAGTGGCATGGTGTTGGTTTGTTCGCGGATCTTGCCCGACACCACAGAAACAGCACCAAACTCGCCCATAGCGCGGGCGTTACATAAAATAATGCCGTACAACAGCGCCCATTTAATCGAAGGCAAAGTCACCCGCCAAAAGGTTTGCCAGCCGCTGGCGCCTAAGGTGAGCGCTGCTTCTTCCTGCTCGCGGCCCTGCTCCTGCATCAAAGGGATCAGTTCACGCGCCACATAAGGAAAGGTGATAAAAATTGTCACCAGCACTATGCCTGGCACGGCAAACATCACACCTAAGTCGTGTTCGTTCAGCCATTCCCCCCACCAACCGCGGGCGCCAAAAATCAGCATAAAACTTAAACCGGCAATCACAGGCGACACCGCAATAGGCAAGTCGATTAATGTGATTAATAACTGCTTGCCGCTAAAACGGAATTTGGCAATGGCCCAGCTGGCCGCCAGACCAAAAATCACATTACAGGGCACTGCTATCAGCGCTGCTATTAAGGTGAGTTTTATCGCATGAGCAGCGGCAGGTTCGGTAATTGCAGCCAGATACACACCCCAGCCTTTGGCAAAAGCTTCACCAAACACTATCACCAGCGGCAATAACAAAAACAAAGTTAAAAACCCAAGCGCCAGCGCTGTTAATAACCATCTTAACCACAAAGGTTCGGCCGTGGCTTTACGCAGCTGCACCGCGGGCACAGTGTTTAAGCTGTTTAATTCAATCACACTCATTTTGTCCCGCCCTGTCTTTGGTTGCTCCAGTGCTGCAATGCATTAATCAGCAGCAATAACAAAAATGAAATCAGCAGCATCACAGTGCCAAGCGCGGCGGCGCCGGCGTAATCGTATTGCTCCAGCCGCGACATAATCAGCAGAGGCGTAATTTCAGTGCGAAACGGCATATTGCCACTGATAAACACCACAGAGCCGTATTCGCCAATGGCGCGGGCAAATGCCAGGGCAAAGCCTGTCAGTAAAGACGGAATAAGCGCCGGAAATATCACCCGGCAAAAAGTTTGTAAGCGGTTGGCTCCTAAGCTGGCCGCTGCTTCTTCCAGCTCTTTATCAATGTCTTCCAGCACCGGCTGCACTGTGCGCACCACAAAAGGCAAACCAATAAAAATAAGCGCCAGCGTCACGCCAAAAGCGCTGTAAGCCACCTTAATGCCAAGTGCATGAAAATATTGGCCAATCCAGCCATTGGGGGCATAAAGTGCGGTTAAGGCAATACCGGCCACTGCCGTTGGCAAGGCAAAAGGTAAATCAACCAGTGCATCCACTATTTTTTTGCCGGGAAAGCTATAACGCACCAGCACCCAGGCCACCAGCAAACCAAAGACCAAGTTCACCAGCGCTGCCACCAAAGAAGCGCCAAAAGTCAGCTGGTAGCTGGCAATAGCCCGTTCTGTGGTTACCACTTGCCAGAAATCGGCCAGGCTTAACTCAAAACTTTTCAGCAGCAACGCCGACAATGGAATAAACACAATCAAACTTAAATAAAAGGTGGTAAAGCCCATCGACAGGCCAAAACCGGGTAACACCGATTTTTTACGTTTGGAAAAAAAGCCCAAGGCTCACCTCATACAAAATGTAACTGTTGTTGGTTATGGATAGCGCCCGGCCGCTGTGCCGGGCTTGATTTTGTGTGTTTTTGCTGCCAGCTGCCGCCTTCACAAGCGCGAACAACAACCGCCTTAACGGTAAATGCTGTCAAAAATGCCACCTTCGGCAAAATGGGTTTGTTGCAGTTTGGCCCAGCCACCCAAATCGTCAGCACTGACTAACTTCATGGCCGGAAACTTATCGGCAAATTCAGCGGCAACCTTGCTATCGACCGGCCGGTAATAATGTTGCGCCACAATACGTTGTGCTTCCGGGCTGTATAAATATTCCAGATAAGCCTGGGCTAAAGCTAAATTGCCTTTTTTCTGCGCCTGTTTATCCACCACCGCCACCGACGGCTGTGCCAGCACCGACACTGAAGGCACCACAATTTCAACTTGGTCTGCGCCCAGCTCGTTGACGGCTAAAAAGGCTTCGTTTTCCCAGGTCAGCAGTACATCGCCAATGCCACGCTGCACAAAAGTAGTGGTAGAGCCGCGCGCGCCAGAGTCCAGCACCGGCACATTACGGTAAATTTTGCTGACAAAAGCTTTGGCTTCTTCGTCGCTCTGGCCCTGAGCCTTGGCATAAGCCCAGGCGCCGAGATAATTCCAACGGGCACCACCCGAGGTTTTTGGATTGGGGGTGATCACATCCAAACCGTCGCGGGTTAAATCGTGCCAGTCGGTAATTTGCTTGGGGTTGCCTTTGCGCACCAGAAACACAATGGTCGAGGTGTAAGGTGCACTTTGGTGTGGCAGGCGATTTTTCCAGTCGGCTGGCAATAAAGCTGCAACCTTGGCCAGCGGATCAATATCCACTTCCAGCGCTAATGTGACCACGTCGGCACGCAGACCATCCAGCACCGAACGCGCCTGACTACCAGAGCCGCCATGCGACTGCTCCACCTTGACTGTGCCGCCGGTTTTGGCTTGCCAGTAGCTGGCAAAAGCTTTGTTGTAGTCGCGGTATAACTCGCGGGTGGGGTCGTACGACACATTTAACAGTGTTTGTTCTTTGGCAACTAACGGCAGTGCTGTGCTGAATGCCGCCAGCACCAAAACAACCCACAATGACTTTCTTTTCATCACAATATCCTGTGCAGCTTTGTTGCCGCGCCAAATTTCAAATCCGGATATTCAGACGTCTGAACATCTTTTGATTGGCGCAGACTAAAACAAATCACACAAGATAAAAAGAATCAAAAAGTACTTCTCTATATCAAAAAGAAATATGCAGCGGACGCCGCCGGAAAAAATGCCACCACAGCCACAACAACAAGCTGCCTGCCCAGTAGCTGATAAACAGCTGGCTTAGCGACACTACCACAGCTGTAATTGGCCACAACAAGCTTTGGCTTAGCAATAACAAAGTAGCCAGCACTGTAGCGCCGGGCAAAGCCGGCACCAGCACCGCCAGCAGTTGTTGCCAGCGGCCGGGTGTAAGCCTGTGAAGCGTCGCTTTGACACCAAGCCAAATCATCCAGCAGCTGATAAAACCAAAACTCAACAACATAAAACGCAGCAGCGCGCCGGCATACAAGGACTGATGCAGGCCATACACAAATTGGCGCAGCTGCGCCAACGGCCTATCTCCAGCCTGCTTAGATTGTTCAGCCTGCTCTGTTGCTGCAGCTGCTGTAAAAGGTGGGGCTGCAGGGACTGGCTGCCACTGCCGGTTGCTCGTCATTTGAAATAACAGCGTCTGTGGCTGATTGCCTACTCTGTCACTTGCACTGCTGCTGACAAGTATTGTGCTTTGTGGCCGGCCCGGTGCACTGATGCTGATTTTACCAATGGCCTGCCCCTGAAAAGCCTGCGCTGCAGCCTGCCACACAGGGTCAGGCACAACACCGGCTTTTGCATCTGCTTTGGACATCACAGCTGCTGCAACGCCAGGCTGAGCCAGCGGAAATAACTCAGTGTAAAACTGATAAGGATTGTGCGGATACAACAGCTGCTGTGGTGCCACTGTTTTCACTGAACATCTGGGTTAACCAGCCGCTGAGGGCAAATAACAAGGCAAAAGGCAAAGTGAGCAGCGCCAGCTGCTGATGCCTGCGCCTTGCGATAAAATGATGTTGTTTCTGCTGCTGAGGTTGCTGACTGTCTGAACGCACAGCGGCTGCCGCTGGCATCGGCCTGAATAAAGCACGCCACTGGCCTTTAAGGCTTAATAAACCACTGACAGTTAACAACAACCATAATAAAGCGGCAAAAGCCACCAGACTGCGGCTGTGCTGGCCCGCCAGCTGCAATAAATTAAAATGTAGCTGAAAAAACCAACCGCCAAGCTGGTGCTCGGTCGCGCCAAATCTTAATGGCCTGGGATCAAGCAGCGGCTCACCGCTGTGTGGATGCAGATATTGTTGGATCAGCGCGCCCTGATTTTTTGCTTGGGCCTGATCAGCAGCACTCTGCCAGTGCAGTTTCAGATAAGGTGCACGCTGATCTGGTAATTCGATATACCAGTGCTGCGCTGTGGCGGCATGTTGCTGCAAATGTTTGAGCGCCAGCGCTACGCTGTGTTTTGCCTCTGGAAGCTGTGCCGGCAAACGAACGCCAGAGCTTGCCTCAAGCTGCCAGGTATCCAGCTCAGCACGGTAAAAACTCAGACTGCCGGCAAAAATAATCAGCCACAATAACAACGCCAGGCCAAGCCCCAGATAAAGATGCAGCTGACGTAACCTTTGCAAAAATCCATTCATGACAAAAGACCGCCCTGCTTGCAACTACTACCGCGGCCGCAAAAACCAATTAACTTTTTAATTAATATCAACAAATTAACGCAACCACCATGGCAAAACGCAGCATAAAGTCAGCAGCAGGTAACCGCCAAAACCGCGCCAGGAGCGCGGCCATAAACCCGGCAGCAGCCACAACAGCAATAGCAGCGGGCCAAAAAAACTGGCCGCTATCACAGCTTCGGTCGGCACCAGCCAGAAACTTAACAACCAGGCCAGCAGCGCCGACACCGGCGCCAGCAACAGAGCACAACCGCCAAGTAGCAACAGGCTACGCAGCAGCATAGAGCGGGACAAGGTGCGTAAGCCAGAGTGAAACAAGGTACTCCACCAAAGCCGCCGTTGCACTTATTGCTGCCACAATAATTGCAGCTGGTTATTCAGCTCTGGCTGATGTTCCTGACTGCCATAAGGCAATACCAAATCTTCTTTGCCATCGTTGTTTAAATCGGCCACCAGCGCTTCCATGCCGCGTTTTGGCATCGGCAACTGCTGTTTTGTGCTTTTATCGCTGAAAAACTTGGCGCCCACCGGGCCGTAACTGCGCAAGGTGTTGTTACCATCCCCCACCACCAGCATGCTCTTGCCTTGTGCGGTTTTTAACACTGTCGCCAGCGGCATATTCACCGAACCACTGCCAATGCTGATTTCAACTGTGACATCCTGCTGATACACAGCTTTGTTGCCAAAACTGCCATCCGGTTGTTGTTTGTAAAACTGCAGCTCCACATTGGCCGTGCCTGCCACCAGGGCGCGGATAATAGAACGCACGCCAATTTGCGCCGCCGGTGTGTAAAAATCTAATTTTTTGTCGTTGTCTAAATCGACAAAACGCACATCAAACTGCACCCCTGAGGTATTAATTTTATGCTGCGGCTGCGGTGGGAACTGCACGCCCGTTGTGGTTTTTTCACCATAATGCAGCTGATAAGTATAATTTTGCTCCATCACATCCACATAAAACTGCTGCTGCACCACTAAGTCGACCACACCGTCGCCGTTAATATCGGCCAACCGTTCCAGCCGGGAAATTTTTAGGCCCTGATAACTGCGGCCATCACCACCACGCATTTGCGCCTGATTATCGGGTGTCAGGCCAAGGCCCAGTTGTTTTTGTTCGGCCTGGGTAACAAAACTGCCGCCAGCTTGCTGATAAAACACCACTAAAGAGTCGTCTTTGGCAAAGGCAATATCGGTGTAACCGTCCAGGTTCAGATCCGCCAGCAGCGGCTTGCGCGCTATATAGGTGGGTTCTTCATCAAACGCCTGCATCTGGCTGTCAATTGGCAAACTAAAATGGCGGAAGCTGCCGTCGCTCTGCTGCATCCACAGCTGATAAGCGTTAAAGTCGGGCAATAAAAAGTCACTGAGCCCGTCCTGGTTTAAATCAAAACTAAAATCGAGCAATTTTAGTCGTTTACTGTCCACCACCCGGTATAACGAGCTGCTGGTAAATAACGAGCGCCATTCCCCATCCTGCGTTGTGCTGCCATTTTGCGAATGTGGCAATAACGGCGCTTTTTCACTGCCACTGCGTTGTTCTGCTGTATTGAGTAAGTCCTGGCTCTGGCTATGCGGCACCTTGGTGGCCGGCTGATAATGCAACACACCTTCGGTGCTCAGCACCACCAGCTGCCCTCCACTAAAACCGGCCAGATTTGCCTGCTGAAAAAACTGCGCTTTTTGTGGAATAGGCAGCTGTCGTGCACTGTTGTTGGTTAAATCCACTGCACTTAACCAGCGATATTCACTGTTATGGCCTGTCACCAGCAAGGTAGGGTTGTTGCTGAGTTTTAATAACTGCCCATTGGCCGGATGCTCCAACGGCACTGTGGTTGCGGTAAAAGCAGGTGCCGCCAGCGCCTGACCGGCCACTGATAAAGCTGAACACAGCAGCAGAGGATAATGGATAAACTGATATTGCATGACAAACTCCCTGTGAATCGCACCAGATGATACGCAGCTTACGCCCTTTCAGAGCGGCTAAAATGTAACAAATTCAATATCAAAGCTAATAATTTTTTACTTATGGCCAAAAGCTGCTGGCACAAGCCGAAAAAAAGCACGGCCAGCACAGGCCAGACAAGGTAAACTAACGGCATTATTTTTACGGTGAGTGTTGTTATGTCGATTAACTGGTTTCCTGGCCATATGCACAAGGCGCGTAAAGAAATCGCCGAAGTGATGCCGCAGGTTGATGTCATTATTGAAATGCTGGATGCCCGCATTCCGTTTTCCAGCGAAAACCCGCTGGTGCCTGAGCTGCGCGGTGATACCCCTTGTATTAAAGTGCTGAATAAAGCCGATTTAGCCGACCCTGCCATCACCAAACTGTGGCAACAGCATTTTGAACAACAGGCCGGTGTAAAAGCTATTCCGATCAGCCAGCAAAACCCGGAACAGATCCGCGCCCTGCTGGATTTATGCACCGAGTTATTGCCAGAGCGTAATTTTGAAGTGCGCGGCGCCCGCGCCATGATTATGGGTATTCCCAACGTTGGTAAATCGACCCTGATCAATACCTTAGCCGGCCGTATTATTGCCAAAACCGGCAACGAAGCTGGCGTGACCAAAGCTCAGCAAAGGATCAAACTGGAAAACGGTGTGATCTTAACCGACACCCCGGGCTTTTTATGGCCCAAATTAAGCCCGGCCAGTTGTGGTTACCGTTTAGCGGTGACAGGCGCCATTAAAGACACCGCCTTTGATTACGCCGACATTGCCATGTTTGCCGCCGACTATTTGCTGAAAACTTATCCAGAGCAGGTGATGGCACGTTATCAGCTCAAAGAGCAACCGGAAAACGATTTGGCTTTACTGGATGCAATAGGCCAGCGCCGTGGTTGTATGGTCAAAGGTGGTGTGGTGGATTTAACCAAGGCCGGTACTATTCTGATCACCGAACTACGCGCCGGTTTATTTGGCCCTGTCACGCTGGAAACACCAGAGATGGTGACACAGGAATTGGCCGATGCTAAGTTAGAGCAAGCCCGCATCGAAAAAGAAAAAGCCGAACGCGAACAAGAACGTATCAGAAAAGCCAAAAAGAAATACCGCTGAGTCGGCACCTTAAAACCCAACTCAGCCCAGATAATGGAGTGAGTTATGTTGTGGTCCCGTATCCAACAGGCGATGTTGTGTACCCTCGTGCTCAGCACGCCTGCTTTAGTGCTGAGCACCTCTACTTTGCTACTCAGCACGCCTGCCTTTGCCGCCCCTGTTGTTGTCGACAATATCAAAGGTTATGGTTTTGACGAAAAACGCCAACTGGTGGAATTCAACAGCCTGGCCTTTGACGATGAAAGCGGCAAAGTGCTGGCGCGAGGTCACAACCTTGCCGCCAGTTACCCCAATGCACAAAAAATTAATGGCCAGGGCAAAACCCTGCTGCCCGGTTTAATTGACGGTCACGGTCATGTGTTGGGGCTTGGTCAGAATTTAAGTCAGGTGGATTTACGCCAGAGCAGCAGTGAAGCCCAGGCTGTCGCTCAAGTGGCTGCTTTTGCCAAAACACAGCCACAGGCGCAGTGGATTTTAGGTCGCGGCTGGAATCAGGTGCTGTGGCCCACCCAACAATTTCCAACTACCCAGTTGCTGGACGAAGCGGTCAAAGACAAACCGGTCTGGTTAACCCGGGTGGATGGCCATGCCGGCTGGGCCAACAGCAAAGCTTTGGCATTGGCTGGCATTAATAAAGACAGTATTGACCCACCAGGCGGCCAAATTCAACGTGATGCCAATGGCAACCCGACCGGCGTTTTAATAGATAACGCTATGTTATTGCTGGAAAAACAAATTCCACAACAAAATGACGCTGAGCGTGAAGCTGCGCTCAAAGCCGCTTTTGACCATTTATTGTCATTGGGTATTACCAGTGTGCATGACGCCGGCATTGATGCAGCCAACCTTTTGGCTTATCAAAAACTGGCCGGAGAAAAACAGCTGCCGCTGCGTATTTACGCCATGTTAAGCGCCACAGATCCAAATCTGGAAAGCTGGCTCAAAGCCGGGCCAGTTGATGATGCCAATGATTACCTTGACGTCAAATCGGTGAAAATTTATGGCGATGGTGCACTTGGCAGCCGCGGCGCCGCATTATTGGCTGATTACAGTGATAAAAAAGGCGAAAAAGGTTTATTACTCACCCAGCCAGACAAGCTGACAGCTGTGATGAAACTCACCATAGAGGCCGGTTTTCAGGCCAATGTGCACGCCATTGGCGATTATGCCAATCAGCTGGTACTGGACAGATTTGAGCTTTTGACCAAGCCGGAGCAACGCGAAGCCTACCGCCACCGCATTGAACATGCGCAGATAGTAGCGCCTAAAGATATTCCACGTTTTGCTGTTTTACAGGTATTGCCGTCAATGCAGCCGACACACGCCACTTCAGATAAAAATATGGCCGGCGACCGCTTAGGGCCAGCGCGGCTGCGCGGTGCTTACGCCTGGCGCAGTTTTGTTGATCAGGGCAGCCGTATTGTCGGCGGCTCCGACTTCCCGGTGGAATTAGCCAATCCGTTCCATGGCTTGCATGCGGCGGTAACCCGGCAGGATCAGCAAAACCAACCCCCTGGTGGCTGGTTGCCGGAGCAAAAGCTGAATATCACCGAAGCGCTGCGCAGTTTTACTGTGGATGCAGCCTTCGGCGCTTATCAGGAACAAGCCATGGGTAGTTTACTGCCTGGCATGTGGGCCGATTTTATTCTGCTGGATAGGGACCCGGTGAAAGGCCCGGCAGAGCAAATCTGGCAAACTCAGGTACAACAAACTTATGTGGCCGGCAAGTTGCTGTATCAGCGCCCTTAACGCCGCCAACTGTGGCCGCTACGGCAGAAATTTGGGGTGGCAGCCATATTTGCCGCTGAATTTGTGCCGGAAGCAGGCTACACTGCTCCCATCCGGACGCCCTATGGGCGTCCTTTTATTTTTAGCCCGGACAAACCGATGATCAGTCAAAAATGGACCAAATTAATTAAGTCGCTGCAGCTGAAAAAATTCAGAAAAGCCGAGCAGCTGTTTTTTGTTGAAGGTGAAAAAGCCGTGCTGGAAGTGCTGGCCTCCGGCTGGCCAGTGAAAGCGTTATTTGGCACACCGGATTTTCTCGATCGTCACCCCGACGCCGCCATAGCAGCTGAGCTGTCGCATCCCTGCACTGCGGCGGAGCTGGAAGCTGTGGGCACCTTTGCCAGCAATAATGCCGCTATAGCCGTGGTGCAACTGCCACAATACGCCCCTTTTACCGAACAACCAGGTGACTGGGTGCTGGTGCTGGATCAAATTAATGACCCGGGCAATCTCGGCACTATTATCCGCATTGCCGACTGGTATGGCATTGAGCATATTTTATGCTCCACCGACACTGTAGATGCCTTTAACCCTAAAGTGATCGCCAGCGCCAAAGGCTCGTTTTTGCGGGTGAAACTGCATTATCAGCCGCTGCCGGAGACGCTTGCCAAGGTACAGCAACAGGTGTTTGGCGCTTATTTAGGCGGTGAGTCTGTGCATCAGTTACAACTTTCGCAAGCCGGCGGTTTTATAGTGCTTGGCAATGAAGCTAACGGCATCAGCCAGGCGCTGGAGCCTTTGATCAGCCGTCGTATTACCATTCCGGCTTTTGGCGATGCCGAGTCGCTGAACGTGGGTATTGCCTGCGCTGTGGTGGTAGACAATCTAAAGCGGTTATCCACTCTCTAACACCTGCTCGCTGTTGTTGCCAGAGCTGGATGGGTTGTTGCTGCTCTGGCAAACACCAGCTGCCAAATCCGCTTTGGCCTTGTCCCGGTCTTCCGTTACACTAGCCGTTTTGTAGCTGCAGCCGGAGTGAATGATGTCAACACAGGCCCCAACCGATATCGCCGCCCAATTCCCCACTATTGCCGATTTTGTCGGCCAGACCCCTTTGGTGCGGCTGCAGCGCATGGCCGCTCATACCCAAAGTACTGTGTTATTAAAACTGGAAGGCAATAACCCGGCAGGGTCGGTCAAAGACAGGCCGGCGCTGAATATGATCACTCAGGCTGAACTGCACGGTGATATTCAGCCCGGTGACACTATTATTGAAGCCACCAGCGGCAACACCGGCATCGCTCTGGCGATGGCTGCCGCCATTAAAGGTTATCGCATGGTGTTGATTATGCCGGACAATGCCACCAGCGAGCGCAAAGCCTCAATGCAGGCTTATGGTGCAGAGCTGATTCTGGTCAGTAAAAAAGACGGCATGGAAGGCGCCCGCGATTTAGCCTTAAAAATGCAGGCAGAGGGCAAAGGCAAGGTACTGGATCAGTTTAATAACCGGGACAATCCGGCGGCGCATGTGGTAAGCACCGGCCCTGAAATCTGGTTACAAAGCCGTGGCCTTATTACTCACTTTGTATCCAGCATGGGCACGACCGGCACCATTATGGGTGTGTCTACTTATTTAAAACAGCAAAACCCTCATATCCAGATCATTGGTTTACAACCTTCTGAGGGCAGTTCTATACCCGGCATCCGGCGCTGGCCTGAAGCTTATCTGCCTGGTTTTTATGATAAATCCAGAGTGGATTTGGTATTGGATGTGTCGGAAGCCGATGCCGTGGCCACGACCCGGCGTTTAGCACGGGAAGAAGGTATTTGTGCCGGCGTCAGTTCAGGCGGCGCCGTGTTTGCCGCAATAAAAATTGCCGAGCAACAGCCAGGCGCAGTCGTGGTTGCCATTATCTGCGACAGGGGCGACCGCTATTTATCCTCTGGTTTATTTAATTATCAGGACTGATTTTGCATTACGAATGGATGGCCCTTGGCGCGGCAATTTGCTGGGCACTTGGCAGTTTAATTTCCGCGCCCGCTTCGGCTCACCTTGGCGCTTTTGCTTTTACCCGCTGGCGTATGGCCTGCGCCAGCCTGATGTTGTGGTCTGTTGCCATTATCAGCGGCAGCTGGCAGAGCTTGCCTGCTGATCGGCTCTGGCTGCTGGCGCTGTCGGGGGTCATTGGCATTCTGATTGGCGACACAGCTCTTTTTGCTTCAATGAACAGGCTGGGCCCGCGCCGTGCAGGAGTACTTTTTGCCACCCATGCGTTGTTTTCGGCGCTATTGGCCTATTTGTTTTTGGGTGAAAAAATCTGGGGCTGGACGCTGTTGGGCTCTGGGTTGTTAGTCACAGGGGTGATGAGCGCCATTTTATTTGGTAAACGCAGCGCCGAGCAGCACCACTGGGAAAGCAGCAACCATCAGCTGGGTATCGGCGTGATGCTGGGTTTGTTATCAGCGCTATGCCAGGCAGTATCTACCCTGATGCTCAAGCCACTGATGGAAACCGATATCGATGCTATTGCTGCTTCAGCAGTGCGAATGAGCACGGCGTTGATCTGTCATTTGCTATTGTTATGGCTGGGTTTTAAAGTGGCCAGGGTCTATCTGCCCCTCAATGGCAAAGTGCTGGCAATGGTGGCTTTTAACGCCTTTTTATCGATGGGCGTTGGCATGACGTTAATTTTGCAGGCGCTGAAACAAGGGGATGCCGGCATAGTGGCGATGTTGTCATCGGTGAGCCCTGTGGTGGTATTGCCGCTGCTCTGGCTAGTCTATAAACGCCGCCCTGCACTCGGAGCCTGGCTGGGCGCGGCTTTAACAGTGGCTGGTACTGTACTGATTTTAAAACATTAATGCTTGATACTGTCAGGCTCTGGCAGCTTGTGTTCTGGCGCTTCGTTGCCAGCTTCTATTGCAGGTTTTGCTGTGGCATCGGCCGCAGTATTATCGGCAACTGGACTATTGATCACTTCACTGTCTGCCGCGCTGTTCTTAGGCAGACTGTGATCCGCTTCTAACACATCAGCCGCTGCGCTATTATTTTTACTACCAGGTAGCTGGCTTTCAGCCTGCGGCATATTGTTGTTTTGGTTGTCTTGTTGCGTGTCGTCAGGTTGTTGCTGCTCAGGTTCTATCTCAGGCTTTAACGGCGTCGCCTGTTGTTCCACATGTTGTTTGGGCAGCTGATTACGATAAAAATCAATCATACCCATCACTTCCGACAACGCAAAAGCATGTTGCTCAGTCAGAATGCCATTATGACCACTGATAATATCGTCCGACACCGCCAGTACCCAAACCGCCTGCATATTGGCGTCTGGACAGGTTTGCACAGTGCGTCTGGCCTGCAATCTGGCGCGGATTTTCCAGCCTGAACGCGGCAGTGTCATCATACAACCCGGTGTGGCATCATGTTTTTGCAGCGACAACGGAATATTCAGTTTTATCGAACAATCGCCGCGCGGGCAGCGGTCAATGTCATGGGTAATGGCCCAGGAATTGCCCATGGCTCTTTCACCTTCTTTGAGCCAGTTAAAGGCTTTTTTCAGCGCAAAATCACCTTTGGACTGCAATACCACCATAGCGGGCTTTTGCCGGTCCAGGCTCAACAATTCATCCATAGGCCGGTATTCACGGGCAGTAACGGCCGGGTTTAATAAAATAAACAAATTCGGATTGTCTTTGTGCTGCTCGATGGAATGTTTAATGCGGTCTTTACTGCCGTGCAGCGCTACGGCACCGCCCAGGCTATGGCCAATGACGGTGTACCTTTGTAGCCGCCCTGCGGCAACTTCCGCATCCAGTTTATCCAGCAAGTCGGAAAAACCGGTTTGGCCTATGCGTCTGGCCACTGTTTTGCGCTGAAAAATAGTCGGAAAGTCCAGCGGCTCTATCCAGCTGGTGGCGTCGTCTGAACCATCCAGCCATAAAGGATCATATTTATCACCACGCCAGCCAATATAAAGCCCCACCAGATTTCGTTCGGCGTCACTTTTGGCCATTTGCCGATAAAACTGCTGAAAGGCAATAAAGTTCTCGTCACTTGGCGAAGCGCTGTGATGCCAGCCGTGGATAAAAATAATCAGCTCCGACGGTTGGCCGCCATTACGTGCTAAGCGCGCAGCAAGCCCCGCCCACTGATCAGGGTCATGTGGCTCACCATGATCATTAAATTCAATCACATGGAAATTCTGCTGAGCAATATCGGCGCCAGGCAAATGATAAGCTTTGTCGGGAATATAACTGAGCACCACAGAGACCATCACTATGGCAATCAGCACCAGTTTAAATAAAGCGATTTTTTTCAGCATCAGCACACAATACAGCACAATTTTTTGCGGTTTAACGCGGGATCACCAGAAAGGAAAAAACCAACAACAGGCTGGATTCTGGTGGGAAAAATTGGCGAAATTATACCCGAAACAGCGCCGCGGCGGCCAGACCAGATCAAGCCTTATATTTATACTTTACACAGAATAAAGTTGGGCAGATTCAGCAAAGATACAGGCAAAAGCCTGCAAGGCAACAAAACAAAAGAACCACCGGGGTGGTCCTTTTTAGCATCTCGTTATATCAAATGACAGCTCTCTATAAGGCGACTGTTAAGATCAACAGCCGCCCTGAGATGAACCGCAGCCCACGATGCAGAGTCTGCTTTTACGAACCTCTCTTAATTAAGAGCCGATCAGGCCACCGTCGTTTTTGGTCACAATCACAGTGCCGGAACGTGGCCTTTGTGTTTTATCGTCACTTGGCCAATTACTGGTGAACTGGGTCGGTGTTGAACGATCGCCCGGATGCTGGATATTCACAAACATGGTTTTCATATCTGGCGTAAAGCTGATGCCTGTGACTTCACAATCTACAGGCCCTACCAAAAAGCGTTTAATCTGTTTGGTTTTAGGGTCAGCCACCAACATCTGGTTATTGCCATATGGGCCACTGTTTTGCTGGCTGCCACTCATATCGGTTTGGATCCACAATAAACCGTTTTTATCAAAAGCCAGGCCGTCCGGACTCGCCAGATGGTTGTCAGCCGTCAACTTTAAATCGCCTGTTGCGGTGCCAACATCCCCTGCCAGCAGAAATATATCCCAGTCAAAACTATTGGCTGCAGTCCTTTCGCGCCAGCGGATAATATGGCCGGTGGCATTATTGGCGCGTGGGTTGGCTTTGTTGATTTGCGCCGCAGTGCGGCTCGTGTTATTGGTTAAGGTAAAATACACTTCGCCTGTTTGTGGATGCACAGCACCCCACTCAGGCCTGTCCATTTTAGTGGCACCCACTACGTCGGCAGCTAAGCGGGTGTTGATCAGCACATCGGCCTGACTGCTGAATTCCACATTGGCGGCCAAAGCTTTAGCACGGAAATGTTCCGAATTGATATCAAGCGCTAACCATTCACCTGAGCCATCGTCATTAAAACGCGCAACATATAAAGTACCTTCATTCAGCAAGTGGCCGCCGGCCGTTGCTTTAAAATAAGGGGCTTTGGACACGTATTTGTAGATGTATTCAAAGGTAGAGTCATCACCCGAATAAAACACCACCGGCTGACCTTCCACCACAGGCGCAAACACCACACCTTCATGACCAAAACGGCCTAAAGCAGTGCGTTTTTGTGGCACGCTGTCCGGGTTAAATGGATCAATTTCCACTATCCAGCCAAAGGTGTTTGGCTCGTTGCGATAATCGCGGTCGGCATCAGTGGCAATGGTGGATGCATTAAAACGCTGGTATTGATCAGCGCCTGAGTCGGCGGTTTCCCAATAATAACGGCCATTTTTAGTGCCCACACCATAACGTTTATGTTCGCGCGGTTGTGGCACGTCACTATTCATAAAATAACCGGCCCAGTTTTCTTCAGCCGTTAAATAAGTGCCCCATGGCGTATAACCATTACCACAGTTATTTAAAGTACCGCGGGTACGGGTGCCGTCTGTGCTGTATTTAGTCACCATTTTGGCATGACCGCGGGCAGGACCGGCGATGTCCATTGGCGTCGCACCTGTGATACGGCGGTTCAGCGGACTGCCCTGCACCAGCTGGAACTGGCCTGTGGCATCTTTTTTAATATGGGCCACTGTGACACCATGGGCTGCCACTTCTTTGCGCACTTCATCAGTTGGGCGGGGTAAGCCTGTTGGGCCATTTTGATGCAGCACATTGGCGTCGATATATTCATGGTTAAATACCAGCAAACCTTCGTTGCTGTTTTTGCCTTCCCCCCGGGCATCCAACGGGAAAAAATGCATACCGTCGTGGTGCGCACCCACTTGCTGCTCCATGTCAGCGCCGCTGTTGGTACCATCAATGCGGTAAGCCGGGTAACTGCCGGTTAAAGGTGTCCCCATAGGTAAAAAAGGCCGGGCACTGTAGCCTTCCGGCACCACCACAGTGTCTAAACGACTGGTGGCAATGGCTTTAAAATTTAAAAAAGTCTGTACTGGCGCTGGCAGTACCGCCTCAGGCAGTGGTAAAGGTGCCGGTGTGGTGCTGCTGTTACAACCTAATAAAGTACCACCAAAAACTGTGGCAACAGCTGTGCCTATAGTGCCTTTTAAAAAACTACGACGCTGCAGGTTCGCAGCCAGAACTTCTGAAAATTCAGGGTTAGCAGAAAAGTTGGTTTGCGGGTCAATGCCGCTGTTATCAATTTCAAATGGACGCAGATCAGACATAACAACTCCGGAGTGTTTGTGTTTATTTTTTTCTGCCAGCATTACAGCGGCTCCAGATGGCAGCATGGTGACAAATCAGCGACAAAATAGTGACAAAAAAGCAGCAATCTCAGACTATTGGCGCTGCTAAAAGGGCTGGTCACAGGGAAAACATCACAAGGCTCGACTATGGTCTGGCTAGGTATCAGACCGGCAGCTCTGGTATAGTGCAGTCAAAAGCAATCAGCACAGGATGATCACCTTATGATGGAATGGGACATTGTCAGATTTGAACAATTAGACACTTACACCCTATATGCCATGTTGCAATTAAGAGTGGATGTGTTTGTGGTAGAGCAAAACTGCCCTTATCCGGAGCTGGATGACAAAGACTTACACCCACAAACTCGACATATTCTGCTGAAAAAAGCCGGCAAAATTCTGGCTTATGCCAGGGTGCTGGCACCGGATGTCAGTTTTGCCGGTAGCCCTGGCATTGGCCGGGTTTGTGTGGCACAAACCGCCCGTCGGCTGGGGTTAGGGGAAGTGCTGGTACAAAAAGCCATAGCCACAGCCAAAGAAGGCTGGCCAGGTCTGGATATTCATATTTCCGCCCAGTGTTACCTGCAGCGCTTTTATGAAAGTCTGGGTTTTGCCGCGGCCAGTGAAGCTTATCTGGAAGATGATATTCCACATTTAAAAATGATCCTGGCCATCACACAACCGGCGTAAATTTACCCTTCAATCAAAAGCATACAGACTGCAATATCGGGCAGCCTGTTTCTTGTATTTAAGCCGGCTGACCATAAAGCTGCTCAGCCCGGTTTAATAAAATCCAGCTGGTCAGAATATACTTGTCATTGGACTTGGGCACACAACCTCTGTGGGTGTGCGTGAAATAAGCTGGCGCTATCACCATACGGCCTGCTTTGGGGCGAATGGCTTTATTCTGATAATAAAACTCTGTTTCCCCCCCTTCGGTTACATCATTGAGGTAATACATAAATAACAAAGTGCGGTGTAGTGGTTCATTTAATGGCGCCTGCGGAAAGACCTCACAGTGCCAATAATTGTAATTGCCAATACCGGCCTGATACTTTTGCGCCTGAATAGGGCCAAGCCGGTATAACACTTTCATAAAATCTTCTGCTTTATCAGCACCAATTTCGGCGTAATTTTCATGGGTTAAAGCAACAGGCTCACCGGTTTTTGGGTGCTGCACTGTCAGTGCTACAGGTGCAATTAAAGCAAAATGATATTTTTTAAAATATTCAGCGGCATACTGGGTGGTCACCGCTATCACCTGATGTAATAAATCACGGTATTGCACATGGTCATTCAGATATAAATCTGTGCTGATTTTTTTATCTCTGTCCACCCCGCCCCCGGTACGGCCCGGCACCAGAAAAGGGCTTTGCTCAAAAGCCTTGATCAGCTCAGCACAAAGCCGCGGGCTTAATGCATCATCATAAATTTCAATAAAGTCAGACATTTGGACTACCTATTATCGGTATTACTGCTTCGCCATTCAGGGCGCAGATGGTGCTTTACAATAAAACAATCAGGGATGGGTTTGAAGGTTTTTTTACATGTGGGTAGCTTTTAGAGGAATGAAAACCTGTAATGGATAGATTCCTCAATCCAAAGTATGTGTGATATATCTACCACAAAGGTTTTAAGCATATAGCTAATGCCGGTATTCTCTACCAAAAGTCCTATAAAAAATGGGCTCAGCAGTAAAAACAATGCTGAACCCGAGATACTTTAAAACACTGAACAACAATGACAAATAGCCTTATGCTTATTTTTTACAGTTGGAGTCCTTTTGCACTTTTTGGTATAGCTCAGGCTGTTGTTCAAAGAATTTTTCTGCACGTTGTAATGCGGTTGTTCGCCATTCGCCAATTAAAAATAATAAGGCTTCAGGCTGTGTACGAACAGAACACGCCTCAACATGCACTATGTACGCTAGTGTCAATCTCATACTATCGTTTTCTGGCACGGCTGGTAACATTTCGATAGTAGAAATCGAATCAGTAACATTATTCACAGTCAACAATGCCATAGCATTAAGTGCCGCTAACCAGCCCGATGCAGCCAGCAGGAAAAATAACAGAATAAGAACGTTTTTAATCATATGAACCTCAGTAAGTGTGCCAACAAACAGTTCCGGTCCAGGTTAAATTACCACTTCGGATAATATAGTTAGCACACTTTCGGATTAATGGATTATTTTGTCCCGCCTCATATGTTTTTCCCATACTAATTGACTCACGCCCGGTAAATGTTTGACTGCTGTTATACGCCGCATCGTCGAGTTTAAATGGTGCGTGACTCTCCCAAGGATTATGTAACCAAAATATTAAAGTAGAACCGTCAGCGAACTTAGCCTCTACTTTAAAAATTATCTTTTCAATAAGTTGTGCCCATTGCGCTCTGAATTTTGAATAAAAATTTATCAAAAAAACATTTTTTAAATAGTTACTGGTACGGCTGTATGCTGCCGTATCCATTAACACATCATTTGCCGAAAGCGCTATATCTCTAGGTATATCAACTTTTTCCCGCAATTCATTTTTTAGTGGGTCAAAAACCCCACCCCTAGCTTTTGAAGCATCAAAAACCGACTTTATATATGCTGTACCTTCTACCAGATCTTGTGGTGTTGTCACTGGCGTTGCCCAGTGGTAACTATTTCCAGGCTCAGTTTCATGTTCAACATCAAAAGATTTTATTTTACCCGCTTCAAAATCAACAACATGTACTGTATCTGCACTTCTGGTACCTTGAAGTGCTGCAGTTTTTATTTGTACGTCAGAACACCTGTTACAAACCTCAATTACGTCTGCATATGAAAACTCAGACACAAAACACAAAACACAAAACACAAAACACAAAACACAAAACACAAAAATTTATTCATTTTTTACCTATCCGTGTATTCAACAAAATGCCTCTGATTTGAGGTGATCTTGGGGTTTACCCAAAAATGAAAATATCGCAACCTGGATTTACAATCAATGGAATAAACACGCCTAACCCTTTGATATAAAATATTTATCAAAATAATATAACATTTAAAAACATCCGAGTTTTGCAATTTAAACGAACTTTCCAGTCTTTGGTTGTTAATGAGGCAAGCACATTCAGGCCAATTTTTGTAACACCGATGTTATGGTTTACATTACTGATGTATAAATAAAAAACTCAGTCTTTCGGTTGGGGCTCGCGATTTTGGGAGCCTTGATACCCTTCGCAGAGCTCGGGATTGTTCGGCACCTGCTGTGCCTCATCCCTGCGGTTGTCCAAAAACGTTCCTGACGTTTTTGTGTTCAGACCGGACAACACTAAACTGTTTGCTGTCCTAATTCCCGATTTCGCTGCACTACTCTACGCGCAGTAAATCGCCGGAGCCTAAATACAAAAAAAACCCGCTCACGGAGCGGGGTTCTTTTGTATTGGGAGCCTTAATGCCCTTCGCAGAGCTCGGGCCGTTCAGCCGGAGGACTGCAAAATTGTTTGCAGTCCTAAATCCCGTCTTCACTGTACTACTCTCTAAGTAATCCACAGCCAGAATCG